>WLWD01003963.1_pt1 | contig 55877 bp, 30 predicted proteins | sample 6712731 | NCBI WGS metagenome assembly WLWD01 (sample SAMN12718690, study PRJNA576275) | sponge metagenome | isolation source: marine sponge | host: Mycale hentscheli | place: New Zealand: South Island, Marlborough, Capsize Point | collected 2014-11-01 | reverse complement strand
TTAGCACAAAATGATGCACACTTACTGTGGCATTTCTCTGCATTTCTCTGAAATATTGTATCTGAATCTCCTAAAGTGTATGCTATAGCTAGAGCACACATAACCTCCTTTATCTAAATAACTGAGCTGATTTATAGTCAGTAATGTTACATTGAGCAAAGTTCCAACTGGTCTTTGCAAGTTGAAGAATCAATCGTAAGCGTCCTCCTTAAGAGGTTTGTACAAGATTCCCTATAACCTCTATGACCTCGCCTGTGGGCGTGTACCAAGTTGAGTTCATATCTGAAACTCCAGGTTCAATCACTCCACAGAGCAGGACAGTACTAGTTGGAGTTTCGAGAACTCCTTCTCTACTGGATGGAAGGACTATGTTAGCTATCTGAGGAACGACCACTGAATTCATATACATAGATTGCATAATTATACATATTTATTGTATACATAATATGAACACATTATATTAGGTAGTGAAATGTAGATATTGCAAGACCTGACTTTAAATAAGGGTAATGTTTTATACTTACATTCTTGGCTCAAACCAGTCAGTACCACTGAGTTGTATCCATGCCAATAGTTTCATTTTAACCTGTTGATACACACATGCCAATTAAATAGTAAATGTCGTTACCCTGTACAAAGAAATTCCAAGAAATTCATAGCTATCTGTGTGAGTTTGTTACATATTTAAAACTGGTTCGAAAATGTAAATTGCTTGCTCTCCAACCGCAAAGCATTTCTTGGATCAATAATATTAATTCTGAAAGAGTATCTATAATATAGTTGCTATCTAAAAAATTCTAAATATGTACATTGATAAAGTCACTCCTTCAAAATATCTGAAAATTGTTGATAAAATAAAGTGAGACTCTATCAGGAATATTGTACAAAATTGTTAAAACTTTGAGTAAGAAACTCAAAGGCACTTTAACTTCATCAACTTTACTGTTCTGTTGGCATCACTTTCAAGAAAACTTGAGATAAGCAAATAGGAATGAATTCCTACAATGAACAATTATTTGTGGATCATTGATCTTCCCTTAGGTCACTGTATTAATGAATGAAATTATTGGATCTGCACATACTTTTTTACTAATCTAGCTTGCTGGTCATTGTCAAAGTTGCAAAATAATGCATACTAAGTTATGCACAACACAGTATGTGCAAGGTTATTATTACCTGTATCAAAATGAATAATAAATTAACAGTGCTGCAACCTGGGAGGGGGGCATAATAACCCAATTTAATAACTGAACGTAATAATAGAAAAAACAGGTGATATGGGAAAATTACTGCCATGAGCATATTCTTGTTTATACACAGATCAGTACTAAATAAATATTCATGTAGGTATTTAAACATTAACATTTCAAATACGAATAATATTTTGAACTTACTTTAAAAGGCTTCTGCATTAAAGTACACACCTCTACTACTCGTGTTTTTTCAATAGCCACGGTCTATCCAAAAATTGCAGTTTTAACAATCGCTGCGTTTCAATGGCGTTAAGCTACTCCATCCGTCTAACCTTGACACTCTTGAATGATGACTATGTCTAATCTGTGGTGTTAGCTGCTTGCCACTGCTTGTGCTTAGACATAACAACACCTTGCAAGGAACTTTGTATATATGTATAATATATATATATATATATATATATATATATTGATAACTTGCATACAAAGGTTAAAAAGAGCTATTGCTGTGCTGTAAATTGTCAACAATTATGACTACATGTAAAATTGGCAAACTTTAGTCTGGAATTTTATATGCATAGCAAGTGTAATTAATCCTATCATTATGGCTTAAGTTGTTTTAAGTGATTGAGGAATAGACGTAACAAAAGGACACATGACATACTATAATAAATTTACAGCGGTTTAATAAAGCCAGCATTTGGGTTCGTCCATACCTCGGTGCTAATTGAACACTTATCACCTTTACAGGCCACCCACTTTTCCTCTAATCACATGGTAGGCAACAATACCTTACCTAATTACATTATTCAATAATGTTTCCCCCATCATCACTTATATAGTTGGATGTCTGGTACTTTTAGAATTAGTTTTATACTCCACATACTCACTGAACTATTGTGTGATCATCACTACTAGCTATTAGTATTGTGGGAGCGCTGGCCTAAAATAACTCTTCCTAATGATTAAGTTCTTAAAGGTAGGTTGCCACCAGAGGCAGTCTCTCCATACTGTCTATCACTGTAGTCCTTGTGATAAGTTCAGGCGCTCAGCCCTACTTATCAATAGGCTAGTTTAACTTTAATTAAAATTAAGAAGCATACAAACACAGGACACACATAGATGACTTTGGATTATGACTGGCCATGAGGTACCACCTCGTTATATCTGGCAGTGCTTTGTCTATGACTGATGCATTTAGCAAAGTTTCTAAGTAGCAGTATATACAGGGGTTATTACCCTGAGCAGAAGAAATATTATAACACTGTCCTGTCCCATTATACCCCAACTCCATTCTCCTCTTCTCCCTCCCATCTTCCCCCCCCCCCTCCACCTTCCTCTTTGTCCCCTCTCCCCACTTTGTCCCCTCCCCCTCTCTCCCCTTCCACTGTAGTTAAAAACAGCAACTTCTTTCCCCCTTACTTCCTCAACCTAAGTAGCTATTAATTAAATAAATAATTGTCAGCTCATATTCAAAATACATCTACTGAAGAAGTCTAAACTTTCTGGTATACAATTTAGAGAAGACTACATTAAATTGCATGTCATCTGCCCTACATGTGCTTTAAATGGAGCAATGCAATCCCAGTACTTTGGAAAAAGTCTCTCAATTACTAAAAAATAGGAACAGATTAATATTATTAAAGTGCAGATAGAGGCCTATGGACCAACCAAAGGAGAGCTACTGACAGTGAGCACTGACTCATTTGTTCATGCAACATAATATAATGCAATACTACTGATAAGTTTTGACAGCTAGAGTAAATTCATACAAATAGTAAACAAATGTATCTCTAAACTATGAAGTTTAAACTTAGTTCTGAAATGTTAGTTGATCAAGAACTTGAAGGATCTATAACTTCATATACTCTCTCACATGCCTCTGTTATCACATAGACAACATTGTCCTGGTATGTAAAGTCACTCTCTATAACTCCATATGATGAATTTGGCTCCGTATTCAAGATGGCATCATTTGAATTTGTGCTAAATTTAGCTTTTGGTAATGAAGATAACATTTTCTTCTTTCTTACCCACACACAAGTGACTCCGACAATAATGATACAGGCAAGAAGAATGAAACATAGTGCACTGGCCAATCCTATAATCCAAGAGGCTGTAGGCAGCACTGGGGTACAATATGAATATCATTAACACAAAGAGCATGATATATGGCTGACACAAAATGGACAACATACCACCGACATTAGCCACAGTTATAATGGGTGTGACCCTTGCTAACGTCAGAGAGGTAGATCTTCCTCCATGGATTACTGTGGTTGACCACTTCAAGCTTGATGTGTGAAGATTTAGTGTAAGTGCTGATGTTGTCGCTATACAACTTGGGACTGCTATAAATATATATATGTATATATAACATATAAAATGCAGTGCATAAATACTTTACACAAGTTATTGTGACATCTATAATAAAACTAATTTATCTTGTAGTTATATGCACACCAAATACTTTTGGAATAAGTAAGCTAGCTGTGCTGATAAATTTTATTCAAACTATCAAGCAAACAATTGCTGCAAGTATTCTCAAGCTTCCCTAGTCTAGGAGGGTGGGGATGTAGCATTACTCATAACTCCAGGAAATACAAATAACTTGATTGTTGTTGATTGACTTGGTACCTTAAAAGGTATAGAAATTGTTATTCAGAAACCATGATTATTGTTTAAATCAGTACTTTGTCAAGTATTGGTTGAATTAGACATTGTTGCCTCATCCAGTAGCAGCATACTTCCGAATTCTGTATTGGTTACGGTCACTACCCTGACTTTCTAGCCATGAAAAGCCACATGTAATGATTCATGAGCCTCCTGTGATATAGCCAAGCTAAAATTGTGGACTAAAAAATTCCTATATATGTCATTAGTTACAACTTTACAGGTATACAACACTTTATGAAACTATCTGGACTAGCCAGCAAATCTTCACCACCACACTCTAAAGTAGCCAGAGTACCCAAACTGAGGAGCTTAATAATGGGAGTAATAATGGGAGTTTGAGTGTAGCCATGGTCTCTTTATCAATCTCTAAAAGCCAGTCTATACTATTGTAAAGATTCAGCTGCCATTTTGTGCGAAATGTTTGGACTGTGGGTATGCAAAATTATTCAATAAATTAAATTTTCTATCTCTCAAGCTTTTCAGCAACAAATGGAATGATTCTGTTGATTAGCTGTTTAATTTTGGCCTACACACGTCAAGTAAACTTTTAATTTTTTACGACGTTTCGACCAAGTTTGCTGGTCTTCTTCAGGTACAAGAAAAAACAAAACAGTGAAATGAGTGGTTGAGTGACTCAGTAAAATAGGTCACTCAACCACTCATTTAACTTTTTTGTTTTTTCTTGTACCTGAAGAAGACCAGCAAACTTGGTCGAAACGTCGTAAAAAATTAAAAGTTTACTTGACGTGTGTAGTCCAAAATTAAACAGCTAATCAACAGAATTACCTAACCACGTCACTATGACTCTCAAGAAATGGAATGATGTATTGGCAAGGAAGAAATCAGACTCACAAACACTTGTTTAAGCCTTCATTTTATCTTAGCAATGCCAGCCTTACAGGCAACCAACTTTTCAATCTCATGAGTCAGCAAAATATTTTCTTGCAGTCATAGAAGACAGTGAACCCCACATTTCATAGAATTAACTTTTTGAATTGCTAAACTGCTTCAAATTTAGTGTGAATTTTTTTGACTGTACAAAATGTTTGTGCTGCTGATTGTTGAAATATACTAGCTATCTGTGATAAACAAACTTTCTTTAAAAAGTAAGCCATAAAGTAAATTACATGAGCAAATTGAATATTTCTTACCCCAATCAAAGAACTGTATGGCTTCTATTTCTAATGAAGTGCTGTCAATCCAAGCTATGCTCATGTTCACCATTGACACTGTCAAGTTGTTCCTCAGGACAATATATGAGACTCTCCTCATTTCAGTAGTTTGTAAGGCGATTTGTTCAGACATTATATTGGCTTCTGGAGATAGTGCATAAGTAATTTGGATTTGTGCGAGTCTGAGGCTATTGAATAAAAATAGTAGACTGGCATTTCCATTGAGTTTTAATTGAGGAAAACTGCTACAATTGGTAAGAGTTCCATACATGAAGCAGTTACTACCAGAGTCTTGTAAAGCATCACTCGGAACTATCACTGATGTTGAAAATATTTGGCAGGATTCTGTCATTCAGAAATATAAAAATAATTAAGTTGACTATAAAATTAAACAGCAACTATAAAAAAAAATGCATTAGACTGGCAATTCCATCTAATTTTAATTGAGGAAAACTGTTACAATTGGTAGGAGTTCCACTCATTAAACAGTTATTTCCAGAGTCTTTATAATCAATGTGAACTATCTCTGATATTTGAGTAATCAGGCAGGATCTGCTTGCATGTGTACATACAAATATATGTATAAATTTAGTTACTTAACCCAAGCAATATCTTTACTGTATTATTTTTAGGTACATGACCCTAGTAGTTATAGCTAATGGGCCTAGCTCAACAGTTTTCCAGGTTTTTACAGCTACCTTCCTCTGGTGTAGCCAGCCAGACCAGGTTAGAGAAGCTGCTAAAATAACAGTACTTATTCTGTATTATTAGCCAAGCCTAGTCAACAACTTCAGAGTTCTTGCCTGATTACAATCCATCACACGGTTGGCTATGATAACATTGTAGAGACTCTACATAACTAATCATGTTGTCATCTACTTCAAATATGTAAGTATTTGTGACATCAGAGGTCTTACAGTTTGTTGTAATGAACAAAAGAGCAAAACAACTGCAGCTTTTGTTTACATCTGAAGACCAATGTCATGAAACGCGTCTTTACTATTATTGTGCAATAAGATTCACTTATTCTTCCAAGTAGGTGCAGTCTAAATAGGAATAGGAATAACAATTGCCTTTACCAGTTCTTATACACATAGAATCCTGTGGGATACTTGCTATGCCTTCCTCACTCACCTTTGCACAAAAGTTGAGACACCGACTAAGAAGAACACTGTAAACTATTAAAATGGTGGTGTATACACATGTGAAATAGTTAATTGTATGGCACATGGAGAAGAATTTGGGAGTTATAACCCTTAAATTCTTGACTAAAAAGAAAACCAGAGCCTGTCCCCCCTCCATCCCACAAACAAATCCACTTCACAAGTAAATCACAACCCATTACTAAAATATCGTGTCTGAAGAATCTACTGAAGACTGTATTTACTCTAAACAAGCATGTAGATTTAAGTTTATTGCCTTGTGTTGTTGTTGAGAGTTGTGAGAAATAGAATAAAATTATTCCTTTTTTCTAAGTGTCTCCTCCCCTCATTAAGTATTTAACAATATATCACTCTTTAGAGATACTATATAGACTGCAGAATAAGCTGGTGATCATGTGGAAAGACTTAAACAGAAACCTCCATTTATGGCTGTATGCATATCAATAACTTATCACAATCACCATTAACAATACCCACTAATAGTCTCCTATTGTGTGGTTACTGTACGAATTCATACCAACTGCAGCATAGAAAACTTAAGTAAGTGGTCAGTAGTAGATGTGTGGTAAGGTACTCGCATAATAATTAGCTAGTTGCTGGATTCATTCCGGTATTAGTCACTCGCTATCGGTCTCTGCATGATATAGCACCACCTGAGCTAGCTAACCACCAACTATGCAACTACTGCAGTAGCACCATCCTCCACAGCAGTGGTACCATCAACAGCCAGAAGTGACACCATCTACTGCAGCAACACCATCAACCACAGCGACACCATTTATAGAGTTTTCTATTGTCAAATCTACACAATTCATCCCAAAATCAATTTTCATCAGAATAGTTGAGATAAGAGACCAAGACAAGATTGAAGTCTGTTTGAGACACTGGCTGAAAATGTGGCCTGTCTCTTCCTAACAAGCATAGAGTGTCACAGCTTATGTTTCTGTAGTTGATTCTATAGTTAAACCCCCCTCCTCCTCCCCCTCCTCCACCTCCCACTTTAACCCTTCTGCCGCCTATGTTTATATAAGTGACTTTTACTTAGCACTTAATTTAATACTGTCAACACAAACATATTATTGTAATGTATTCTAAAAGCATACTTGGACTTACTTCTGGTCAAAACTCACTAGTATATTCTGTGGTGTTGTGTTTGGAGTGTGAGAAAGAGAGAACAGAGGGAATACAGCATGAATGTTCAATAAAATGATAAGCTAGCTACTAGTCATTGAGAGTGTTTGTAGTGGTTTGATTTTGTCCACTATCTACACAGCTCTCACTTGGTGAGCTTGCTCTGCCATTCTTATTCACCACGCTGTATATCGGACATTCTCTTTGTACATCAATACTCTCCTCCACTCCATTTTTGTTTAGTTCTGCATCTACAGTACATGAAGTCTTAATGTTGGTATTTGTTGTATATTGCATGTAATTACCTTCACCAATTAGACTATACTCGGATTCCATCGATTCATTCATTAATTCCATATTTGTCACAATTGGCACAGAATCTGCACTGGACAAAGCATTCTTGGATCGAATTATATCAACTTCATCTGATACAATGGCATAGTCCATGTCTTCTAACGATTTTCTGGTTTCATCATCTGCTCCCATGCCACTGCACTGTCCCCTCCTCCATTCATCATGAGGTAAAGGGGCTACTTGAATACTTGCTGCACTGACTGCTGTTGGCTGTGGTGAGTCTCTGTTAACTTCTTCATAAATATTTGTCTGTGAGCTCATGTGAAATGAATTAACATGAGGAGGAACTATTTTACTTTTCTTGATTCTTTTATTATACATAATGAAGGTAATGAGTAGGATCACTGTGCATGTCAGTACAGCAACAATAGCTGCTACAGTTGCAGTGGCTCCCACTAGAACGGAGTTTAGTGGTGCTGACAATGTTGCTGACAATGTTGCTGGTGATGTTGCTGGTGATGGTGCAGCAATAGTGGAAAATGATAGTGACGAAGGAGTATAATTTACTGGTGACATGGTATGGCTTGTCACAGTAGTATAAGACATGTTATTTGAATTATTAGTATGTCCTTCAGTATTACGTCTTTGGCAATGAATATTACACTGAGTTATTTGGATACATGCCTGCCCACCAATTTCTATGAACATCAGAATGTCATAACAATAAATGATGAAAAATAATTCTACATATAGCTACCGGAAAAAGTACTCTCATATCATGAATAAACATGGCCCAAAACAGTTAACTCAAAAATAAATGGATGTTTCATAATAACACCATTCTCTGCAGCTATTTAGCTTTCTTAAATTCTGTTCCTGTTGTGGCCAAGGCTTTGTGATGACGCAGAAAGGGTTTCCTGTCTAGGGTTTTTAGGCTCAGGGTAGAACTACAGTTTTAGGCTGGGACTATGGCTTTTTTACTAAGAATGATTACGGCATTTTAGGCTTGGATTATGGCATTTGAGGCTGGAACTATGGCTATTTAAGCTGGGACTGTGGGTTTGGGGGCTGGGACTATGACTTTTTAGGCTGGGATTATGGCTTTTAAGCTGGGACTATGGCTTTTTTAAGCTGCAGTGATGGCTTTTTAGGCCAGGACTGTAGCTTCTTAGGCTTAGATTATAATTTTATGGGCTGGAATTATGGCTTTTTAGGCTTCAACTATGTTGTTTTTTAAGCTTGAACAATGACTTTTTAACAGCGTTGGCAGTTCAGAATTCTTGAGTTAAGTATAATAAGTCATCTATTTCTTTTTATTCTGAAAGAACTTTGATTACAGTTCATCCATTATAGGCAAGCGAGTGGGGCACTATCAGGGGTAACACAATTGAAAATTGGGGATATTTGTTTGTTAACTCAGCGCGCATGCGCCCAGAGGGTTACAGTAGTCCTAGTGTCATTCTGTCACTCTGTCTGTCAACAGGCACTTCTGGAAGGTAGGAACCAGCCAGGCTCTGAAAGCGGCATCAAACAACAGTATTTCACGAAGTAAGTTCCTTTAATGTGCCAGAATTTTGATTTTGGACTTCATTTTCCAGAAAAAAGCGAGTCTTTCCAGAGCCGTGCGATCGTAGTCTTACAGCGGGAACCACCCCTTAAAAAACTTGCTTGTCACGTGAGCTGCTTGCAGGTTGCAAATCACTTTTAAATAGCTAACAATTACATGCCATCAACGTGAGGTGTTCCGATGCGTAGTCGTTGAGTGTGCAAGTACCTAACCTAATAGTCTGTGGTTCGAATCCTCTTTGACGCTTTTTTTTTTTTTTCATCTTTTTTTTCATCCTGTTTTTTTTTCTTTTTCCTTTTGTCTTCTTGCCTTATTTTTCTTTATTTTCCTCTTTCTTCCTACTGTTTTTATTTCTTTCCTACCTTTTCCTTCTTTTCCTCTTTGTTTTGTCCCTCTTCATTGTCTTTTTCTCTTTCCTGCCTTTCTTCATGCCACTTCTCTTTCTTTTTTTTTGTTTCTACACTTTGTTATTATTTTCTTTATCATACTAGCTAACTAGCGCTGAGGGTTTGCACTTCAGTGCTCTAGTTTATCAAGCAAGAGCGAGATACTAATAGTAGGGGTGGAAAATTGAAAAATCCGATATATAGTACTTATTACATGAGTCAGAGTGTGATATGGCTTCCGGTTCCCTGCACCAACCACACTGGTTGCCAGCGGAAGTAAAAGGTCTTATCAGGATGGCCAGTGTGAGGCTGGGATGTGAAGATAGAGAGAGAGTGAAGGAGGAAGACAGGAAAGAGAAGAAAGATAAAGATACAAAGAGAGTGAAGAAGGAAAAACAGAACGAAAGAGATAAAGATACAAACAAGGTGAAGAAGGAAGATCAGAAGGAGAAGAGCAAAGAGAAGATAAAGAGACAGAATAATTAATAGGTGTATGCATGGTCATTTAGAACAGTGTTTTGTTTGTAAGCAGTAGTCAGAGTTCATTGTATGAGTGTATGTAGTTATGTTGAGTTTTATCCCGGACTTCCGGTGAACATAAATCACTTCGCGTGTGTGGCCGACAACTTATAAAACAAGGTTGCACATGCGCCAGTCAGTTCTCGTATAATAAAATCCTTGGTAGCTTAGAGAGTAAGATCCTAAGTGCGTCGGGATACTACGAAGCAAAGGCCTAGACTCCTTTGTACTGCGTGGTTCCGAAAATTCTGGTGGTGGCGACTTTAGAAGGCCAACCCCGATCGGTCCATAAGAAGACAGAAGCCGGGAGCGACCTTCCATCCAGCATAATACCCCCACAGCCAGCAAGACCCAACTTTGGCGATTTGTAGAGCTAGATCCCTTGCAGAAGACTTGAATAGGAAGGTATTATAAGTGGCTGAAATGTTTCATGAGCAGGCTAATTTATTTTCAGAGCCAGAGGCGAGTGAAAATAAAGCCTGAGAATGAATATATCTTGCCATCACTCTGACAGAGTGTAATAAGTGGTTTGTTCAACCCTAGATACCTTCATTACCTAAGTTTGGACTAGGACCCTAACTCACACTGTACAAAGTTGGCAGTAGGGGTTCCCCAAACCCCCAGCTGTTATTTTAGCTGCTGCTCTAACTCACCCCCTCCCTATACCAGAGGAAGATAGCAGTAAAAACCAGGGAATGTGGTGAACTTGGCCAGTTGCTATAACTACAAGGGTAATGAGCTTGCATTGAGTTATTTCAAGGTCATGTACCTAAAATACCAGGCAGGGCCCCATGTATGTAGAGCGAATGACAGCGCATGTGTAGAGCGAACGATAGCGCACATGTTCAGGTTAGGAACTAGAGGGAGAGCGTTGTAATTCCCCACCCACCCACACCTTACCTGATAAACAGGAGACGGGGAAGGGGTCTTTATTATTTATTGTATTTATTTTGACCTCCAATAAACAGCTCCGGAATTAAAGGGGCTTGCCCCGCCCCATTAATTATTTCCCAGTCAGCCCAAGCTGATTGGGGAGTGGGTTTTCCGGCCCTATGCCAAACAACTTAGCTACTAGAGCTGCGGCTATGGATGGGGTGAGAGTTGATGGATGACAGGTAAGTAGGCATACATAATTAATGGAATAAGATGGTTCACTGCCAGGGCATGGGGGACTAGCAGTGAACTTGGGAGTTGTAGGTTACATGCAGCAGGATTAACACCTAGTTTTATCTCATGGCTGTATTGAGCAAGCTCACAAGTAGTTATAGCAACTAGCCTGGTTTACCAGTTTTCAGGGTTTTTACAGCAACCTTACTCTGGTGGAGTCTACCCAACAATGTTAGAGCAGCTGCTAAAGTATCAGCTGGGGATGTGGGAGCCCCTAGAGAGTTTTGAGCCTTGTTGTCAAAAGCTACTGGTAACTGAGATAGTCAGAATGTGATATTAGAGACAACAGATACTACCAGAGACAACAGATACTACCAGTACTCCGAAATTGAGGTAATAAAACTAGTTCTGTATTTGTTAGCTAAAGTGTGGTCACAACTGCTACATACTTATACTTTTAGAAATGGAGTGATTAATTCTTTTCAAGTGTTTCGCTTGTGCACTGGCTCGCTCGCCATTTGTGCTCAAGCACATCACTACTTTATGAATCAGTACAGACAAAAGGAGCATATCTGGATGAGATAGTGATTCTGGCAGAGGTGCTTCACCTAGGTTTCTAAATTGGTCAGAAACCACGGAAATAAATTGTGACTAGGCTATATATCTGCTGTCTGGGACTCAGTCACAGACAAATCAAGCAGGACTTGAAAACTAACCAGTACTCATTTGTCATCCTTTATGTATGCATCCCTTACCAACCCTTAATTATATTCATAGTCACCTTAACCACTGGCTTCCGCCTTTGGTTCCTGTGTATTTAGTTCCGTTGTGGTCATTTATTAGTTGTTGTCTGATTAACCGAACTCTGGCTACTTTAGTTAGGGAGTAGGCGCTTTTAGTTTTGCTACAAGGCTGCAAGCTCACGCCAGTGGCTGCGTAGTAATTTAACTAAGCCTCAGAGGCATCAGACATCCTGGTCCTTCATTTGAGGTGGGACACTGTGCAGGTGCCACTAGCCTGTACATCTGCTGTACAGATTTCCCAGACATAAAAATATGACCAGTATCCTTCTTTTTGTAATTTAGATGGAGTATTGACCATTATTTCTCACTAAGCAATTAACCTTTCCACTCTAATTGTATGTGCTCAGAAAAGACTAGCTGCCATCGGGCTTGGATTAGCAAAATATATTTAGCTTTATCATAAACCCAGTGTACATCCTACTTGTAAATAGAATGTACTATGTAATAGTTATGCCATGGCCAACGAGGGGTTATGGAATATAACCGTCCCGATCCTGAGGGCGAAGCCCGAGGGATAAGGGCGGTGATATTCCATAACCCCGATGTTGCCATGGCACAACTGTTTTATACCATAGTTGCTGCTACTACTACTCTCTCATATCCACCTATATGGGACCAGCCCTACCACATATAACTCTCCTGCCGCTCTCATACCACAGGAATTTACCACAGCTAGCTGCTTTACTGCTTACTGCTGAGCAGCCCAGGTAGAGTTAGATCTGGAGATAACAGCTGGCAGCTACAATGCTAAAGTAAACTTGCTAAAGTAAACTTGCTAAAGTAAACTTGCTAAAGTAAACTTTCTGGCATGCTTCAATTGAATTTTAATTGAATTTTAATTTTGGGCCTGAAACACGGAAGAATTCGCTTGACACCGCACCGGAAAATATCATAGCCCCAGGAAAAATCACCGGGAAAATATCACTTTTAATCCATGGGTGTTACCGCAGCAACCATGGTATAAGTACTTTTAATTTTGTTACAGCATAAGAAGATAACACAACAAATCTCAACACCAGATAGACTCTGTTGCATCGTTATCATGAAATTGTCACCACTAGCAAGTCCTCCTTCAGCAGTGACGTAGGAGGGAAGGGGGGGGGGGGGGGGGGGGGGGGGGTTCTTTGGGAGCTAGAGCTCCCCCATAATTTTGGGCTGTAGAGCCATATAATTATACAAATAGTAAGTAGTTTACAAAATAACAGAGAACCTTGTTCATTCTTTCATTATAATCCTCTTCCGTACAATAGTCTGCTTTAAAAAAAAAGGAATGATTAAGAAGGTCATCATAACTATATAGAGCACCAAAAAATGTGTGAAATGGTATACAGTATGATTTAAGTTTTACATTTAATTTTAATCTATAGCTAGCTAACTATTTGGCAGAACTTATAAGATAAATATTCTAGATAAGATTTGGACTGACTTAAAGCCCTTTGTGAAAAAAAATATAGATCTATGTGTCACACAAAGAAAATTGCCTCTTTACTTTTCTATCTATCTCTAAACTATAATTACTGAGTAGTAGTGGGGGATGTAAAGAAAATGAAAATTCTAACCTGTGCATTCACAAGTGGTGGAGTTTTTGATGCGAGAATCATTACAGCACATCAGAGTCCCTGAGAAGTTTAAATATTATTTGAAATCATAGAAATGTAGTGCAGCACATCACATTGGTGCCAGTGTCACATAGCAGACTTCTTGCAATTTAACTCGGAATGATCTGGTAAAATGCAACTGTTTAAAGAGACTATAACTATTGGTACTGTCAGTCACTGTTTACCTATGTGTTGTAATAGTAATTCAATGGGTAATAGGTACTCCTTCGATAGGCTAGTTAACTATTTGTGCAGAATCTATAGGATATATCCTAGATAAGATTTGGACTGACTTGAAGTCCTTTGTGAAGAAAAATATACTTCTATGCCCTGTAGTAATAAACATTGCAATCACACTTTTACTGTTGACTGATTCAGATGGCCATCAAAGCCTATTAATAAGCTCTAGCTAATAGTTACCAATACATTGACATAAATAAATTAAAGCTTTAGAGGCTACAACCACCATACTTGCACACACCTTGACTATTGACAGATCTAACCTGAAGCACGTGGCTTTCGTTCAAATGTACAGCAGTAATCCCCCGTAGTATCTGTGATTATTGGATACAATATACAACGGATAACAATCAAAATTTGAAATATCAAGATACAGATGCTTAAATATCTGATTCCCTGTGAGCTAATTTACATTTCCATATTTCTATAAATATTGTGCGAAATGGATATGAGGCTTTTAAAAATGCCTCTAAATCTAGTCTGTAAATTATATCGATACCATAAATCACTATTGATAGATTGATATATCTATCTTAGTTTAAGATATCAATGCTGTTGACATACTGAAATTTAAGAATATACTATTTTGACAAAATATCCTCACTATATTCACGATTACTTAAGCTTACCACTGGCTGTTGAAAAGATTAGTAATTACACCCAATCAAATATTTTAATGCCATTTTCATTACGCTGCATTTCAAATGATGAAGCAACGCATGTCAAACAGCAAAGAGTGGATGCAAGCAATAGACAGTAAACATTTCAGCGAGGTACATGTGATATTGAAAACTGCTTATCTTTGTTTTCCAAATCTGGTGGAATCAATAGACAAACTACTGACTGCGATACTAATTACTATAATTTCTCATAGCTTCCCCAAGTCGCTGGTATAAAGGCTTACCAGATATAATTTGTTGTTGTAGTTGCTGTTATTCAAGTTAAATTACTATTCTGTTTTAGAAGTTCTGACACATGGCCAATCGTGTGGCGTCAATAAATTTAGCTATTTGAGTAATTAAACAAACCATATAATTATGTTTACAAAATGAATTTTCTCAATCAAGCAGGTTGTGAATGTTAGGACTGCTTTATTCATCACACACTCTGTAACAACAGTTTGTTTCCAATACATATAATGATAGCTGTGGATGAGTCATTAGAAGCATATTATGGATAGACTGCAAAGTGCATACATAATATACCTTGTTCAGAGCTATAAAGTTGCACAATTATTGTTTTATATACTAGTACTGCATTCACTGTCTTTCTTGTTGTAAGGACTCAAAAGATGGCACACCATGTGGTGATGGTGATTTCTGTGATTAAGAGACAATTTTAGCTTATTCACGGGGAGTATATGATAAAGACAGAAATCCCTCCTTGACCGTCCCCAACCCCACATCCCATTTCCTATCCCCAAACCCTGAGGCTGAGTATAGCTATATTTTAATCCCTGTGTCAATATAACTATCCAATCCAATCAGAAGCTACTACATATCAGTCAAAGCAAGCCTCAAATATTCAGTTAAAACCACCATAGCCAGTCTTCCCTACAGCCCACTACAAGGAGATTTTAAATTCTGCTTTGTAAAGTTGCATCATTAGTTTATCAATGCATGAGAGTGGAGGTGAGCGCCAAGAAATCGTGATCCCACACTTTCCAGGTTTGGCAGTACACATGCACAATTTTAATATGTAGTCAAGACATCATGCTCGCAATTGGCACAGACATTCAGAAGACAGGTAGAGTATTTCAAGGTCTTTGTGCTGGTGCTGGTTGGCCTATATGTGAAATAAAAAGGATTTACACTTGAGGTAATTGATAAACTGAAGTAAGATCAATTAACTACTGTGTGGTTATTTAGTGGCATAGCTGGTTGGCTATATATATTCTTGGAAAAATCATTGTTTTTTTTAATGATGTTAGTCATAAGTTGAATTCAATCTAGCCCAATGATAGCACTATTTTCAGTATTGACGTTAGAGTTAATTGTATAAATATACAAGCTTAGCTTGTACATCTGTAAAAAAAATGTTTTTTGAAAAAGAGTTTGATGTGTTTTGAGGAAGTTACTTGTGAGGATGCCATAGTTTCTTAGGGAGTTTTTTAAGTGAAGCTAAACTATTGAATCTGGCAAGCTTTGTGAAACTCAGAAACTACAGTCAGCTATCAAAAAATAGGTAATAAAAAAAAAACCCTACTAAATGTAGATATATTTATTAACACTATAGGAGATTGCGGATTGTGAATACACACATAATATTGCTAAAAGCAATAAGCCAAACCTAACCGGCTATGCAGTCATTTATTGATGTTCAATTTTTTTGAAATATTTGTATAAAAATTTGCCGCTTCTGTGGATTCCTTGGTCAAATGGTGTGGTTTCACTAGATTCCAATAAGACTCGGTATTGCAAACTGAATTCTTACTTGAATAGCGGCATAGGTTTTGTACAGGTTCACAGCAGAAATCATCACCAGGTCCTGTAATAATACAATTGTACGAACAACAGCTCATAGTTGAATTATCAAACACAGATGCTTACTTAGAGCGAGAATTTTGTTTTTGTTGGCCATGAATGTTTTGTTCTCATATCTTTCAATACAGGTTCTACTGGTTCCAAACTTGGTACAGACATGAGAACATCACTACTTATTACTTAGCTGGTTTTAAATATCGTGTACTCAGTTTATAAGGTGTTACTTGACATGCACTTAATTTACAAGGTGCTAATTAACATGGAGATTTTCACTTTAGTGTCAAATTGCATTAAGCTGCATTTTATAGATCCATGGAGCTGAGGTCATTTTGAAACTCATAGTTCTTAAAAGATCAAATTTAGGCCTCTGCCTCAATATACAATGCCAATTTTGAACAATATTTGGTGAGTGGAGATTGTTTCATATAATATGACATACCTAGCTACGTTATACATAAAGAGCTTGCGTTTCCTGAGTGGGTGTGATTACCAACTGTAGTAAGGATCGACTTAACATTTTTCCTGTTTGTTTTTAACAGTAAAACTTGTGGCAGCAGTGCCTTATAACCTCAACCCAAGCAGCTGACCTCAGCATGCATGCACAAAGGGATTATGTTAGTCATCCTGTCTGTCTGTCTGTCTGTCTCTCACACTCTGACATTTATTGAGCTACTTTTTTTATTTCCAGCTGAATATTGAGAAAAGTGAATGTGTCAACTTCACATGGGTACTGGCTTTTGTGGCCAATGCCCCCTATCGTCACGTTATAATCATGTGAACACATAATTTCTTACATGTACCATTATAATTGCTCAAGCTGTATTGATATATACCTGATTAGAAGAGTCAATAAATTATTTGTTTGTCTGAGATGATTGTGTAATAGCTAGCTAGTGTATAGCATTGAGGGTTCGCATCTTTCATGTTTAATTTTCACACAGTACTACACGTAGGGCTTTACAATTATGCCAGCATATTTTCGAGCACAATGAGTGCCCTTAGCATAAGAGCATAATTCTAGCCTATTAATAATATAATGCCAGTAAAACTACAACTCAATTTGGTAAACCTTTTGATCAAGCTACCCATTTTCCTTTTCCAACTTTTTTTCTAATAGCCAACTAGTAATATCTCCCGCTCAGATAGCTCTTTCTCAGAACATTTCTAATGCTACAATTAGAGCTTTTCCACACCAAAGGGGAAACATTACTGTAACAGACTAACAGACCAAGAGACAGGACAACTACTGTAACCCTCTCGCACATGCATGCTGAGGGTTAATAAATGTTTAAATGCTTACCACAGATTGTAGAAGAGAAAAGTAATCCCATCCCAATCAAGTATTTCAGTGTCATATTCCTAACACGAGTATAAGCTACTCTTCAAATGGTTACAAATTCAAGCAGAAAGCAAAGAGTTGATGCAAGCAACAAAATGTGTACAGATATAGAAATTATTTTGACGTGGTATTTGTGATATTGAAAATAGCACCATTTTGTTGTCCAAATTTGGTAGAATCAATAGCAAAACCACTGACTGTGATACTGATTACAACACAGTTTAACTCAAAGTATTTGTAATCATAATGGCATCTATAAATATTGGCTGTTTGAGGGAAAGACACAATCCTTACATAATTATATGGAATAGATTCTCCTCAATCACAAAAGGTAGTAAGAATGTGAGTAAAATCCATAAACTTACTGAGTTCTCTGGACTCTCTGACAAATTTCAAATTAGAGCACTAATGATTAAATCAGAGATGAAATTGATTTCTGTGATGCAAACTTGTTTACACATGCATATACAAGATATGAACTATAGTAGGTATGCGTTGATCATAAGAGGTTGCATACATAGCTAACAGCAAGAGGTCCTGGGTTCGATCCTGGTGACAGCCAAACATTTTTAAATTCTGTATTGTTTAAAAAGAATGCTATATAAGAGAGCAATATATAATAGCAATGTTGTGCAAATTTAAAATATCAGATCTTACACAACCATGTGTGAGCTACTGTTCTATTGTTGCATGTTATTGCTTCATGCACTGGTGCTATTCACTGGTTAAAAGCGTGTGTTTTTTTATGAACTCAAATATTATGGTATGTATGATTGCACATATTGACAGGGAGTGTACAATAAAGACATAATATTTCTTGTTTCTCATGTTGAGTTTTATCATAACTCTAATGAAATTATGCTATGTGTTCTCGTCAGATTGTCTAAATATCCTTTCTTTCCTAATTTACCACCCCCTATCCCCTTCCCTTGTGGTTGAGTATATATGCATCATGGTATGACATATTTTATGCCTGTATGAATATTGGTAGATAAATGCATGTTCCAATATTAAATGAACTGTGAGAATTTTTCATGGGTAATTAGCAACTGTTATAATATACAAGAGAAAAATTTGCATTTTTTTTTTAATAATGGTAATCATTCTGGTCCAGAATCAAGCTAGTCTAGATTACCCCAGATATGAAACGGTAGCTATAAATTACCATGTCAGCAACTTTTTCAGTTGCTGCTATATGCTTATGCACAAAGTTTGTAATTAAGCCATAATGTGCACCACAGATTAAACTTAGATCCTGTCAACTCTTGTTGCTAGCATAAGTTATCTTCCATAAATGTGGTATATAACATTGGTTGAATGAATGGACTCAGTGATATTGATTAATCTGAAATACTTCCTCCAAGTAGCTAATGTCCAAGGAAAAGGAAAGAACTGACAATGACAGTGAAGGTTTCAAAGTGAGCACTAGCCAGCAGTCTTGATTGACTTCTCAATGAAAGCTAAATATAATGAGAAAAATAAATAAATATAATGAAAAATGTTGGAAGTGAAATGTTATTTGCAAGTGACAGGAAAAAAAAAAGACAACAACAAAAAAAAAAAAAAAAAAAAAGTAGTGAGCTCAATAGCTTTTATGTCAAGAAGAGTCTGGAGTAGATCTCCTCGAATGCTGCCCTCATGGATGGCTCGTGAACCCAACATCGCTTCATCACATCAAATATGTCGTCAGTCGTGTTCAGCCTTAGAAAATATTTCCCACAAAGTCACTCCAAATGACCACACGTCAGATTTAGTAGAGAATATCCATCTAATGGGCAGAATTAGTTGCCCCTGGATACGGAATTTTTTGGAATGGGTGTAATTTTGTACAATGGGACATACCCATGTCCCAGGCTTCATTATTTCCCCAAAAGGATCACCAAACTGCCAATTCAACAACCAATTGCTCAGGCCAGGTTTCTGTCCAGTCTTGAGGAACCAGATCAGCCTGTCCCTATGGAACTAAGATGCTATTGCTTCTAACATCTTTCCAATTCTACTTAAACATAGTGTCTCATAAGTGTTTTTTTTGGTTGCACATTTTGGGAATACATTGGATATAATAAACATTTTTATTGTCTAAACTCAAAACAGAAATAAGTGAGGCAAAGGGATTGGGACAGTCATATCAAAACTACTTTGGGAAGAGAGTTAGAAAGACGCTGACATTTAGCAGACAAAAACTTTACTAAGACTCCTCCATGAGCCACTTTGAATTTCCTGTCTCCAATTATAGGATAATTTAATTACAGATATATAAATATATAAATATAATATACAAATGGCAAGTTCAAAGTCCCAATATTCTTAAAATCTTGGTGTTGTCTTAAACATTGAAAGTATAACATTTGATAAAATATTTTAATAAGCCATTTCACTCTGATGAGGGAAAGTTTGTGGTAGATCGAGCACTTAAAGGGAAGGGATGGGTCCAAATGCATTTTGGTGAAAATTTTAGGCTTCAAAGATTATTTATAGCCTATCGTAAGTATTAGGACATTAATTTATAAGTATAGTGAGCTTAAATAATAAAATGCTCTACTTTCAGGCTATGCACTTCCATAATAGAGGCTTAGAAAGCAGCTAGAAATTTTCAACCACCTGACATCCTTTCTATTTTGGACTACTACTACTGACATGTAAAGTCTCCCAATTTATCTTGCAGTGATATCATTATTGATATTTAAAGTACAGAGTGGAGTATTTAGACTAAGCTCTTTTGATATATATGAGAGTTTGTTAGCTATAAGTTTGTGATAGTTTCAATTCTTTTGATGAAGAATAAATTGAGTCAGTGGTTGAAAGGAACTGAGTTTAATAGCTGAGGTACATATCAGTACAAACATCTCACTCTTTCCTGCGAATGTTGTGTGTATTTATACCATAGCTTATCAATTATCACATATTTCTGATTATTAATTTACACTTTTTGGCCACAAATGTACTAATAATAGCAAAATATTTCCTCACATCCACATGTTGACTGTCTATTTCCACTATATATGTGGGTAGCCTCAGTTGCAGTTCATGCCTGGCTTACAGTGGATTTATAGTGGTATTTTGTTGTATCTATAGAAATGATCATCATGCACTTAACATTATGTAATCTACATTTAATTAATTCTATGACACCATTCCAATAAAATATACAGACTTTTGTGAACTAAATGTTGGTTTTTGAGTTAGTATAAGGCATACATGAATTTATGAGGCTTCCCTTGAAGATTAACAACTAGTATAACAAACTAGTAATTTTAGAAATTATACTGCCTGTGAAAGTTATGACCTTCTTATCATCAACACAGCCATTCTTGGGATTGTTTTGGTTAATGATGTCATTACAGGTTTTGGAGTGTAAGGTTATGTTTTTGATATCAATCTGTGACTCACTACAATATAAGACTGATGTGATGCAGGCCACGACACCAGTTGAGAGCTGTGCTGCTGCTGCTATGAACCTGGCACTGCTTTGCCTAATAGGGACCACATCACTGTTCCATTCCTCAAGTGGTATGTTCAATATACATTCATATTTAATCAATTTATGGCTACCATTATCCCATTCTGTTTAGTGATGAGTTACTTTGTAACAATTTAGTAGAAATTGCTGTTATCATAAAGAAATCAAGTTCACTTGTTTATGAGGAAGCACACTAATTGCAGAATATCTCAACCCCTTGCTAGTATATGCTAATTCAAACTGGTGGTAGTGATTCACTATGACTTTAATTGGAAAACATAAAGTCTTAACAGTTTGTAATAATTGAGTGAATTGTTGAGGTTTAGTGTGCTGAGCAACCTCTTTGTATTGCAACTGATACTTTGATACAACTTAGGATATTTAGTAGACCTATTAATAATTTGAGCTGAATGAGCAAAATTTTGTAAGCTGCATTACGGAGAAATAATTGTACAATTTTTATATCAAACTGTACTGATCTGATTTACTCATGCAATCTATATAATTGCAGTAAGTGTGAAATATTACAAATTTATTTAAAATTTGAAAATGGGTATGCAATGATAGAAATCTTAATGACTCTGAATTTTATACCCCACATACATTGACACATGCAATTACTTAACAACATATATAAAACATTTATCTCATGTTTGATGTTGTTAATCTTCTATATAGGCATCAGTGACAGTTGCTGCTCATGTGATGGAATAGAATGTAATTTACTTCAATATATATGAAATTATGATGTGCTAGAAACACATCACAAGGAAATTCTTAATTTTGTTTACTATTTTCAGATATCCAGAACTGTGAAAGTGCACCATATAGTGATTGTCAAGGTCAGACTGTTCAAATTACAATTTCTAAGGAAACTCAATACAAATGTGCTTGTTTTTTCTTTTAGGGAGTCCTAATTGCTTTCTCTGTCAAAGAATACGATGTGATAATGTTCCAGGTGAGAGTGTATTGATTAAGTAAAGCAATATGAATGTATACAAAGTCAACAAGATTTACACAACTTGAAACAGGATACTTCGGTATTGACTTATAGAATGACATTTTGTTCATCCTGGCTTCCTTGCATAATTGCAAATAAAATTAGTTGTTTTTTATTTGTAGCGCAGTAACATGCTCTCTCTCTCTATTTGTATTATACCAGAGTTTTTGGTATTAAAATGTGGATAGGCTGTTCACTCGCCATTTTTACTGAAGAAAGAATGATCGAGTTAGTACCTTATTATTGAGATTGTAATATTCATTCTTCATAATCTATTTTCAGGAATTATTAGCAATTGCTCAATTCAACTAATAACACCAGGTAGGAATGTATTATGTAAATTAATATTGTTAACAGTACTTAATATCCTTTTCAGGAAGTGGTATATGTCAAAGAATAATGGCCAATTACTGTCATGGTTAGAAATATTGTATAAAAAATATGCTTGTTACTTAACAAAAATTACAGTGTTTATCAAGATTTTACAACCTTATTTATTTTCAGGTGGTATCAATGGCAACTTATGTGAGGAAATAACAACCTTCTGTAACATTCATGGTTAGTTTTTATGAAACTATTACAGGTTATTATAGAAATATCATGGTTCAAAGTAGCTGTATAGGTCTGTCAGGATGCAGGACTAGTCCTTTCAAAGTAGCTGTATTGGTCTGTCAGGATGCAAGACTAGTCCTTTACACCTTTCCTGTATCAGAATTCTTCACTCAACTGTACATCAAGATAACCCTCCCCGGCTTGTGCAGTTTGTATTAATCTATAATTCATGATTTTATGATCAGAAATCTACGATTAATTTTATTAACAATAATCTAAGGTAGTGAAAAGGCTACACATCTCAAAAAAAAAATACTTTCAGTAATATTGAAAGCTAGAGTGTGCCATATAAAAATGCTAGGCACTATGTTGTTGAGATTTTATGGTCTTCTATTTTATTGACAGTAAAAACCATTTTCAAAATCAAAAATCAGTACGAGCCACAATGCTAGAGTTTAGAATATGACATTAATTATTATGCTAGTAACTTTACAAGTCACAAACTGGCTCAAGATTGTAAATATGCTGTACATTCTACTTTCAGGAGATCATCACTGCTGCTCATGTGAAAGAATTATAATTAGCAGTAATCCACTAGGTCAGTAAATATCATAAGTGCTGTTTTTCAAATCAGTACTTTCTAAAACAGTGCTTCTTTTTCAGAGTGCTCCTTGTGTCAAATGATAGTATGCGGATATAATCAAGGTAAGATTTCACAAATGTTATATTGCATAAATTAGTGGCATAATGGGACAGGAAGTGACAGAGGGGCCAAGTGTAATCTTGCCACTCTCAAGTACAAGCCTATGCATACAGTTGATATGTTAATAAATAGTCTCCATAGAAGCAGTCAACAATGAGTTAGTCTATCATTCAAAGTGCCAGACTGTTCCAGCTACCTAATTTAATGTTATTAATAATATGAGGAATTCATTATTGAAATTATGCCATTTAAGGTGATTTGGAACAGTCCTGGTCATTTGTTTCAAATTTGTCCATAATGCTATCTAAATAATGTTCAACTCAACCTTAATATGTTGATGAGGAATAGAGATGGCAGTTGTAAAAAAGCAGAAACATCAATTAATACTTATACCAAATTGTATGTGATATATAAAGATATAAACCATGTTAAAATGAGCTGGATAAAATGGACATCCTCAGTTACATCACTAAATTGATGTGCTTATCAAAGTTTCATATTTTGTTCTCTATTTTCAGTTTATGATAGTGACTGCACGTGTTCTGTCAAGAGTAATGATAACAATCACGGTTAGAATATTCAATGTCCTGTTACACAATCATAATCAAACTTATGAATTGTGCCTTTTATTTTTAGGATTCGAACTTTACTCTACAACATATTCAATAGCAGGTCAAGGATTAACTTTATTACAATTATCAAAGTTCTGACCCTTCATAAAAACTAGAGCGAAACTTTCTCACATAAAGGGGTCTAGAGAGAACCAAAGGCAAAATGTGAAAAAAGAAAAAAGAAAAAGCAACAACTAAGATTATTTTCACATTTTACCTTTGCTTCTCTCTAAACCCCTTAAAGTGAGAAATTTTCAAAAATAATCATAATCAAACTGAATTGTGCCTTTTATTTTTAGGATCCGAACTTTATTCTACTACATATTCAACAGCAGGTCAGGGATTAACTTATTGTTACACAATGATAATCAAACTGCTAATTGTGCCTTTTATTATCAGGATCCAACATTTACTCTATGCCATATTCAACAAAAGGTCAGGCATTAATTGTATATTTTAACAAAACATTAAATAACGTAAGCATTGCTCAGGGGAGGCCATACAATGTGTATGCTCAACTCTATTTTATTAATGGTCTTTATATTCTACTATTATTTTTTTACATCTTATATAACAGTAATTGAAACCAAATAATATAAAATGGCTACTCAGAAATTTTTTTTTCATTTTCATCATGACGTCACATCAACATTCTAGAAAAGTAATGAGACATAAAGTACTATCTAGCCACTTTTCCCATGAAAGTGAAATCTACATTCTTTTTAGCTGTTGTACTTTGATAAACTTCTATAGCACTAATTAAATGGGCAAGCACATAGGAATAACAGGTGACAAACAACTATTTCTGTGCACTGAAATAAATTCTTTGACAGCATTTTATTTCTGCTAGACTCTCATTTTATTCCTGCACCCCCATTGGCTTAGCTTATTGTGATTCCAATTATATCTTATAGAACATAATAACAGAAGAACACCAATATAATTAAAAAATCTTTTATAATCAAATACAACTCTTTGAGCAATTAAGTGGCTAGAATACCAGTGAGTCCCAATAGCTATTTCAATAGGTAATTTTGAGGCAGTAGAAATAAATTGGTTAATATATATTATATATTTATATGTATAGTGATGTGCTTGAGCACAAATGGCGAGCGAGCCTAAAGACTATACTATTTTTATATGAATGATTTAACACTGAAGCTACTGAAAATAAGGTCCAGTTTTTTTTATTTCGCATACAAGGTAAAGGGATTTCAGTGCCATAGTAACAACTCTCTGCAGCTGCTTGAATTGAAGGAGAAAAACAACACCAAAACAATAAAAAGTTTTCTTTGTGATATTCTTTAGCTAAGTAGTGGTTGTAACACAATGCTTTGACACAACTGGACATGCACCTACACAGACTTACTTTCGCAGTAGTCTAGTAGACAATGTATTTTCAAGTAAATACTGTTGCGCACGGCTTATAACCATGACAAAGAGCGCATTGACTTACCACCGCCACTAATTCGAATAGAAATGGAAGTCCCTTAAGTTTTCAAGTTTTAACTGCACCCGCAAAAGAATTCAAAACTGTAAACAATTCAATTTCTAGGGTGATACGGGTACTGATCGATAAACCAGAGGATTCTGTTTAGTGCAATTTGGGACGGGTTCGAACGCCGAGCGAACACAAAAATACGGAGGGTCAAAGTACAAAGTGACATACATACGTCCATATATATAAATAAACAAACATCCCCGATTTTCAATTGTGTTACCCCTGTAAGTGTCTCGCTCGCTACGCTCGCTCGCCAATTATTACATGAGCCAGTGTGTGATATGGCAAAATGTTGAGTGAAATATCTAGCCACATCACTCTGCCCAAGTGTAATTATGCTTGATATCTTCACTGCTGTAGTTTGGACTAGGGTTGATAACTTTTGGTGTAAAGTTGGCTGTTATAACTCTCTAGGGGCTCACCACACCCCCAGCTTATATTTTAGCAGCTGTTCTAACCTGGTTGGGTAGGCTTCACTAGGGTAAGGTAGCTGTAAAAACTTAAAACAAAGTAAGGTAGAGGTTGTAAAATAACTAAAAGCATATCAGAGTGTAATGAGAGTACCTAAAAATAACATTGTGAAGATATCTAGCTTACACGCAGTAACTTAATACATGAGTCAGAATGTGATATGGCGAAACATTTTACTAGCAGGCTAATTTATTTCCATGAGCCAGAGGCAAGTGAAAATAAAGCCTAAGAGTCAAATATCTAACCATATCACTCTGATAGAGTTTAATAAATGGTTTATTCCATGCTGGATATCTTCACTGGAAGTAGTTTGCATTAGGGCCTGTAAAACTTTCTAGGGGCTCCTAAAATTCTGAGAGTGAAATATCTAGCCATATCACTCTGACAGAGTTTAATAAGTGGTTTATTCCATTCTAGATATCTTCACTGGAAACCCCCAGCTGACATTTTAGCAGCTGCTCTAATCTGGTTGGGTTGGCTTAACAGATAGAAAGTAGCTATAAAAACCCTGAAAATGTAAGCCCAGCTCAGTTGTTAAGGTAATGAGCTTGGCAGTGAAATAACACCATGTGATTATGTAAGTTATCTCCTGTCACCTACCTAAAATTAACATTGTGAAGATATCTAGCATAGAGTAAATGTTTATTCCACAGCTAGATATTTTCACAATGTTATTTTTAGGAAAGTTACTCACAAATTAGAGAAACTCAAGTTATCACATATGGAGATCTCACACAAGCACTGGTGAGATCATTACCCTAACAGTAATAGCAACTGGCCTTGTTACCAGTTTTCTAGGTTTTTACAGCTATCTTTTGGGGAGTCTAGTCAAAGCCTACCCAACCAGGTTAGAGCAGCTGCTATAATGTCAGCTGGGAGTGTAGGGAGCCCCTAGTGAGTTTAATTGCCAACTTTACTTCAAGAGTTACCTACAAACTAATTCAGTGAAGATATCTAGCATGGAATATACCACTTATTACACTCTTCAGAGTGATATGGCAAAATTTTTAATCTCAGGCTATTTTCACTTACCTCTCAGCCTGTGAAAATGTATTAGCCTGCTAGTGAAATGTTTCACCATAGCACACTCTGACTCATGTAGTTAGTACTAAATATATATCTTACATTTACCTGGTGTATTTTTCACTATGTGAATTATATAGGTGAATTATATAACAAACTGATTTAATCTTACTTCAAATACCTAGTATAACTACAATTTTATCCACCAAACTTTAATAGAATGTGGGAGTGTGTAATTTGTACTAAGGTTAGGGTAATAGAATAATACACAGTAGCATTAATTATTTACAAGAAAGCTGTGAAGCATCATTAATGGTGTGGCACTATATAAGGAGTTTTACTATTTTTCTCTGAAGTATTCATTTTCTCTTTAATATATCTTCAATTATGAATTAAAAGAAGAAGTTACCAGTGTAGAGACAACTTCCAGTATAATCAAACCTACAACTACTTCAGTCTTCTCAACACATTCAATATCAGAAAATCTGATCACTCCCATGATTTCTGTACAAGAGAAGACGGTTTCAACCTCTTTAACAACTTTAGGGCCCGTTAAATCCACATTTGATCCACTGGTAGCAGTCACAATAGCTATTACACTGATTGCCATAATATTAACATGTGCAGTCGTCCTTCTCATTGTATTCATATATAAAAAGAGAAGTAAGAAAACTCGTACACTTCCTCTTCATGTGAATTCATCACATATCAGTTCAGATGTCATCTTCAATACAGATACAAACTTATCTTATGGCGTAGCAGATTGTGAATACAAGGAGAATGTCGCCTATGGGATAGCAGAAAGAAAAGAAAGTATTTATGAAGTTGTGGATTTTTAGAATTCTTAACAAGACATTCATTAAAATAGTCATGAATATGGAAGTTTATACGGTGTGACTAACAGCAGATAAATATTATGTTTACTATTGAATATTAAATGAATGCAGTATTAATTTATAAATTGCTGCTGAATTACAATTTTAAAATTTATTTCCGTTTTTTTAGTGACCATTATGAATAAAGTTCATTGCTCTTCATTTTTCAGTTTGTCCAGTTCTGTCCATGAGTTTTGAAGAGGAATGATGTTTGACCCACAAAAATAGGTAAACTAGAGACAGGTAGCTAACTCACTTGAAATTTTGACTTACTGGACTAACACATCACATATTTAAGATCCATAAAATTGCTGTATTAGCCTCCATTCCCTTTGCTAATATATATCTTGCATGGTATGCTTGTTGAATGTTTGCTAGATAGGACTAATATCTCTTGCAAATAATTTATCTGGCCATTCTACATTATTAAAAGTAAAGACAAAAAATAAAACTATTTATTACAGATAAACTTCAGAATATTATTTAATTGTTATTAATTCCTTACAGTTTCAATTATTGTTCATGTTTATGAGGATGAATGGGGAAGGTTGTGGGGAGGGGGGGGTGGGCAAGGGGGATCATTTACTCTGGAATATTATTTCATTTTAAGTGAATAATGACATCTAGCTAAGCTGAGGATGAATGGGGAAGGTTGTGGGGAGGGGGGGGGGGGTGGGCAAGGTGGATCATTTACTCTGGAATATTATTTCATTTTAAGTGAATAATGACATCTAGCTAAGCTGTATCTTTATATGACTCCTTATACTATGGCTTTGTGGTTTGATTACTCCAAACAGGATATGCTAGGCACCATTTGTTGTGTCTATTCCTCAATCCTTTACAATTATCTGAGTCATAATGATATAAATAATGATTTGAATCATTACACAAGAAATGTTACACAAGGAAAACTAAACGAAAAGTACAACAATAAGATAATTTGTTAGGATGAATGCTTTCTATTGACATTTATTCATTGCAAAAGGTTAAAAAAAAAACAGAACAGAAACAACAAAACAGGCAAATGAAAAGACACACTATAATATAGAGTTTAAAAGGGTCATGAATAAATAACTGTATATACTGACTCAATAAGTTAAAATGCAACAGGTTTAGTTAAAATCATCCCATTAATGAACTACGTAGTATCACAAAGTTGTACCACTTTTTGTTTCAACTTCTAGCTGAAATCTCAAAATTTGCTCAAAGTAGTGGCAAAAAAATGATGACAGATGTGACCAAATTACTGAATTTGTAATTAAAATAAGTATACTACCAATACAAAAGGTAGTAGCATAAGTGTAAGATGATTTATGGCTAAGGGTGGGCTATGGAATATTTTTTAAATCGTGAGTTCTTCAGCTAACCTGAGGCCAAGTCAGAAGGATAACTGGAAATGAGTGAGTTAAAAGCACATAACCCTATAATTACTATAGTCTACCAAGCTTATACCAGGAATTGTAAAATCTCATTCATGGTGACAGGTTCTTTATGTGGTCCACATGTCTCTTCCATAACTGACCCATAACCTTCACTTCTACACTGAAGTTATTAGTTATCACTTCTTGTTCTTTGTCCTCAAGAAGTTATGGAAAAAGTTGATAGTAGTCCTTGACTACAAGGTTCATCAGTTCTGATGTATTCAGTGTATATACAAGGATGCTGAAATGATTTTATTTTTGCAATGATCAAAACAATGCAAAAAACAAAATGCAACAAAAAATCAGTGACAACAAATTAATAGAATAAAAGGAGTTAAAAACTATATCAGGAGGGAAAGTTTGGGAAAGTGTGCAACCACAGGCTTGCGTTTCCTTTCCATATGGAGCATTGGCAATTCTGCCCATTAAATTATACCATGCCACACCCATTTATTCCATGCCTAGCAAAATATTGATCTTATATTCAGTCATCAAGAGCTAAAATGAGTAAGTTAGTAATATCCTTGGGTATATAAGATTTCAGATATATTATATCTACTTGAGAAGAGTTTCGGTATAGTGCATAAAATACAAGAAAACACCTTGTGACATCAAACCTTGCTTTCGACATACATATCAAGATATCACAGCCTCTGAAATCGAAAATAATGTTTGAACAATGTTTAGAAAATTCCATAATGTACCAAATGATATAACTTTCAACATTGCAACACGATGTATTACTTGAAGTATGTAGTAGGTGTCATTTTCTGATAATAAATAATACAAAATTCATAAAGTTAAAACTAATTGCAGCTTATTGGAGAGTAAGTTAATTGTGGTATAAAAATTGAGCTAAGAATATTCCAGTAAGAGAGAACATTTCAAAAAAGCGAAACAACTAAATTTGGGGCTGCTTAAACCTCTGCAAATTATAGCTCGTGCTACAAGTTATGACCTCGTATATTGCATTCTCCCTATTCATGTGGGCAGCAATGATCACTGATTCCTGAAAAACGAAGCTAGCATAATATATGTATATAATACTCAAACTTAGCAGTGCCAGATTCATAACGCAACTAGTATATACAATCACCTCAAATGATTAATTGGTCTGCATCAAATTGAATCAATATATAAACTATAGTTCTTTCAAACTAAAAAAAGGTTTGAAATTCCCTAACCCTCTATGGTCTAATTTTTCATGTCCATAATATTTATTTCTTCCCAAATCATGTTTCTGCCACATTGTCATTCACTTTATTATGGTAACATTCTGAAATTATGTTCTTACTAGTTGGTCTAAATGTCACTTGAATAGTCAGCATTCTTATTAATAGAGTTAGAAGTTGAAACAAAACTAATTCTTTACAAACACTTGGCTATTTAAAAAAAAATGAACTTGTTGAGTAGTGCAAAAGTAAATGTAATAATTCTGTCTGTAGTCTGTTTTTTTTTTTATATTTAATGTAAACTCTAGACATCGTTAAACTAAAACCTGCTTTATTCAGCTTTAAATGCTCTATAAATACAGATACATGCTATTATATCTGCATTCATTGTGGCCAATAGAGTTGGCACGGTTTTATGATTTGTCCCCATACAGTGTTGTAAGAAGATGCTTCAGTATAGTGGAGGGCATTGTTTTACAGTGTTCATGTGAGAAGCCCCCAGAAAGTTTTACAGGCCCTAATGCAAACTACTTTCAGTGAAGATATCTAGCATGGAATAAACCACTTATTGACTTGATATGGCTAGATATTTCACTCTTAGGCTTTATTTTCACTTGCCTCTGGCTAAATATATTAGCCTGCTAGTGAAATATTTTGCCATATCACACTCTGACTCATGCATTAAGTTACTGCATGTGTGTGTGTGTGTATATATATATATATATAAGCTAGATATCTTCACAATGTAATGTTTAGGTTCACTCATTACCCTCTGATATGCTAGTAGTTATATAACAACCACTACCTTACTTTGTTTTCAGTTTTTACAGCTACCTTACCCTAGTGAAGCCTACCCAACCAGATTTGGAGCAGCTGCTAAAATATAAGCTGGGGGTGTGGTGAGTCCAGAGAGTTTAACAGCCATCTTTACACAAAATGTTATCAAACCTAGTTCAAACTACAGCAGTGAAGATATCAAGCATAGAATAAACCACTTATTACACTCAGGCAGAGCGTGTGGCTAGATATTTCACTCAATATTTTGCCATATCACACACTGGCTCATGTAATAATTACTATATATAAAATATATAACCAATTTATTGCTACTGCCTCAAAATTACCTATTGAATTAGCTATTGGGACTCACTGGTATGCTAGCCACTTCATTGCTCAAAGAGTTGTATTTGATTATAAAAGATTTTTAATTATATTGGTGTTCTTCTGTTATTAAGTTCAATAAGATATAATTGGAATCACAATAAGCTAAGCCAACAGGGGTGCAGGAATAAAATGAGAGTCCAGCAGAAATAAAATCAGTTGTCAAAGAATTTATTTCAGTGCACAGAAATAGTTGTTTGTCACCTGTTGTTCCTATGTGCTTGCCCCTTTAATTGGTGCTGCTATAGAAGTTTATCAAGATACAACAGCTAAAAAAAATGTAGATTTCACTTTCATGGGAAGAGTGGCTAGCTAGTACCTTATGCCTCATTACTTTTCTAGAATGTTGGTGTGATGTCATGATGAAAATGAAAAAAAAATTTCTGAGTTGCTATTCTATATTATTTTGTTTAAATTACTGTTATATAAGATGTAAAAAATAATAGTAGAATATAAAGACCATTAATAAAATAGAGTTGAGCATACACATTGTATGGCCTCCTCCCTGAGCAATGCTTACGTTATTTAATGTTTTGTTAAAATATACAATTAATGCCTGACCTTTTGTTGAATATGCCGTAGAGTAAACGTTGGATCCTGATAATAAAAGGCACAATTAGCAGTTTGATTATCATTGTGTAACAATAAAGTTAATCCCTGACCTGCTGTTGAATATGTAGTAGAATAAAGTTCAGATCCTAAAAATAAAAGGCACAATTCAGTTTGATTATGATTATTGTGTAACAATAAAGTTAATAGATTGAAAATTTCTCACTTAAAGGGGTCTGGAGAGAAGCAAAGGAAAAATGTGAAAATAATCTTAGTTGTTGCTTTTTTTTTTTTCACATTTTACCTTTGGTTCTCTCTAGACCCACCCCTTTAAGTGAGAAAGTTTTGCTCTAGTTTTTATGAAGGGTCAGAACTTGATAATTGTAATAAAGTTAATCTCTGACCTGCTATTGAATATGTTGTAGAGTAATGTTCGGATCCTAAAAATAAAAGGCACAATTCATAAGTTTGATTATGATTGTGTAACTGGACATCATTGAATATTCTAACCGTGATTGTTATCATTACACTTGACCGAACACGTGCAGTCACTATCATAAACTGAAAATAGAGAACAAAATATAAAACTTTGATAAGCACATCAATTTAGTGATGTAACTGAGGATGTCCATTTTATCCAGCTCATTTTAACATGGTTTATATCTTTATAATATCACATACATTTTGGTATAAGTATTAATTGATGTTTCTGCTTTTTTACAACCACCATCTCTATTCCTCATCAACCTATTAAGGTTGAGTTGAACATTACTTAGATAGGATTATAGACAAATTTGAAACAAATGACCAGGACTGTTTCAAATCACCTTAAATGGCATAATTTCAGTAATGAATTTCTCATTAATAACATTAAATTAGGTTGCTGGAACAGTCTGGCACTTTGAATGATAGGCTAACTCATTGTTGACTGCTTATATGGAGACTATTTATTAACATATCAACTGTATGCATAGGCTTGTGCTTGAGAGTGGCAATGTTACACTTGGCCCATCTGTCACTTCCTGTCCCATTATGCCACTAATTTATGCAATATAACATTTGTGAAATCTTACCTTGATTATATCCGCATACTATCATTTGACACAAGGAGCACTCTGAAATAGAAGCACTATTTTAGAAAGTATTGATTTGAAAAACAGCACTTATGATATTTACTGACCTGGTGGATTACTGCTAAATATAATTTTTTCACATGAGCAGCAGTGATGATATTCTGAAAGTAGAATGTACAGCATATTTACAATCTTGAGCCTGTTTGTGACTTGTAAAGTTACTAGCATAATAATTAATGTCATATTCTAAACTCTAGCATTGTGGCTCGTACTGATTTTTGATTTTGAAAATGGTTTTTACTGTCAATAAAATAGAAGACCATAAAATCTCAACAACATAGTGCCTAGCATTTTTATATGGCACACTCTAGCTTTCAATATTACTGAAAGTATTTTTTTTTTGAGATGTGTAGCCTTTTCACTACCTTAGATTATTGTTAATAAAATTAATCGTAGATTTCTGATCATAAAATCATGAATTATAGATTAATACAAACTGCACAAGCCGGGGAGGGTTATCTTGATGTACAGTTGAGTGAAGAATTCTGATACAGGAAAGGTGTAAAGGACTAGTCTTGCATCCTGACAGACCAATACAGCTACTTTGAAAGAGGAATAGATGACAATGTCGTCAATATAGGCTAGGCTGAAGTGTTCGACACCAAGTAAAACTGACTGCATAAGTAACTGGAAGGTAGCGGGAGCGTTGCGCAACCCGAATGGCATAACTCTGTACTGAAACTTTCCCTGTAAACATGAGAAAGCCGTAAGGTGTTTGCTTTCGTCTGCCAAGGGGACCTGACGAAATCCTTTAAGGAGATCAAGCTTTGAAAGGAATTTGGCTTCGCCTAGCTGAGAGATGATAAAGTCTATGGACGGCATAGTGAAAGGTTCAGGAGTAGTGACCTTGTTGAGTTTTCTGAAATCAACCACTATACGGAGGCCACCGTCTTTCTTTTTGACAGGAAGAGGGGAACTAGACCAAGAGGATGTCGAAGGCTCTATAATACCAAGTGCAAGTAATTGATCAATCTCTTTTCTAAATTCTGTGTGGTATGCAAGAGGCAAGGTATAAGATGGAGTCCATTGAGGTGTTATACTAGTGAGTTTGATGGAATGACTGACAAGAGAAGTGCAACCAGGTATATCAGAAAAGACTGAGGGAAACATGGATAAAGTGTCGTCCAATTGTTGCTGCTGGTCAGGTGTAAGAGCAACGGACCTTTCAATACTAGGTTGATCGTCGAGAAAATCATCGACTACTGTGGCAACTCTGTAAACTGAAAGGTCAGGGGCTGGTTTCAATTGAGAAGCGTGAACTACCTGAGGTTTGGACTTCTTAAGTGTACTCTTGATGGAACAATTGACCGGATGTAAGAGTTTGTCTATGGTATACGGGCCTTCCCAAGAGGATTCCAGACAACGGTTAAGTCCTGGAACTCGTTTCAGAACAGTATCTCCAACTTTTAATTTGGACAACGCTGTCTCTTCTGCAGAAAGTCTTTTCTTTGCAAGCTTGGAACTGAGGGTCTGTTTGACAAGTGAATTGTGACAAGCTGCTTGAGTGTTTATGTCATGAATGAACTGAGGAAGATTCACCATAGAGTCTGGGTCACCAAGCCAGAAAGATTTCAACGTTGATAAAACAAATGCTGAAGGTTTGAGAAAAAGGAGCTCGTGTGGGGTGTAACCGTGACGACTATGTGGGGTGTTACGGACAAAGTACAGGACAAGATCAAGAGAAGTGGACCAATTTTGCTTACATTCAATGGATTTAGCCAGCATTGTCTTCAGGGTAGAATGAAATCGCTCAAGTCTGCCATTGGACTGAGGATGATACGGTGATGTACGGACACGAGAGATACCTAGCTTCTTGTACAAGAGTGATAAAACCTTTGACATGAAGTTGGAGCCTTGGTCTGACAAAATGGCAAGTGGAGGACCTGTGACTGAAATGACAGAGAGAAGCGCCTGTGCAGTGTCTTCAGCAGTATATGACCTTAGAGGCACGGCAAACGGAAAACCTGAAGCTAGCTCCATAGAGGTGAAAATGAACCGATAATTGTGCTTAGACTTAGGAAGAGGACCAACTATATCTACTGCAAGCTTTTCACATCTCTCAGAGATGATCTCTGGGGGACAAAGAGGGACTTTTAAACCACCACTTTTGTTGTGTCTGAGGCAATGTGCACATTTGTTAATGTATTCTTTAATGTCAGATGCCATGTTGGGCCAAGAGAAATGCTTATTCACAAGAGACCTGGTAGCGTTTAAACCACCATGTCCATGACCGTCGTGTGCAACCTGTATGACTTTGAGCCTAAGTGACTGGGGAACAATAAGGGCACTAGAAACTTGATTGCAAGTTGTGGTGAGACACATCAAGAACCCTTTGGCTACAAACAGTGAGTTCTGGTTATTCTTAGCAAGATCCCAAAGAGGTGCAAGTGTAAGGTCTGATTTCTGTAGATCAAGAAATTGCTCCTTAGATACACCGTCAAAGGTGACTGAGGGCAGAGTGAGTGAGGTGGATGAAACAGACTGTGAGGGTGATGCAATGACATGAGTATCAAGAAGTGACTCATCAGTGTCAGGTTGGGATTGATCAGTGGGCTCTGTGTCATCCAGCTCTACGATGCTGTCCAATGCCACAGGTGAGGCACCTTCGGACAAGTGCAGAGTGTCAACAATTCTTTCCGCAAGGTGATTGTCTGCTGCCATGGCCCTAGTAACAGCCAAGATAGGAACTGGAGTGGACTTAACTTGGGACATGAGGTTTAACAATTTATCCTTCCCAAAATCGACTCCCAACAAGAATGTGAAGGGAGGCAACCTGTCAACCATAGCAAGTCTACATTTGCCTTGCATTGTGGGAAGTAAAACATCAAACTCATATACTGGTGCTGTAAATCTGACCTGGGTTATACCGAAAAGGGTTTTATGACCAACTGGGACTAAGTCTGGTGAAACGAAATTGCTCGAGATAAGTGAAACTTTAGCACCAGAGTCGATAATGACATCTGTGGGAATACCATTGACATGGCCTTGTGTGATAAAAGCATCATCAGTGTCTGGAACATTAAGAAGATTGGAATCAGTACTATCCAAGGATTCTGAGAAATCATGGTCTACCGCTCTAACAGGTCTGGGAGTTGAAGAATTAGTCCCAGCAGGTGAAGGCTGCTGTGGTTGTGGGTGTGACTGAGCCTGAGCTTGTGGCTGGGCTTGAGAATGACCATGTGAATTCTGAGGTAGTGACCTTTGATCACACGAGTTAGAATTAGGACAGTTATTAGCATAGTGTCCAAGTGAGTTGCATTTAAAGCAGGTGACTGTGCTAAGGTCACGTTGCTGTTGAGGATTGCTCAAAAGAGGTGCTCTATGGTGAGACTGGTTCTGCTGCCTATGCTGCTGATGATGAGGTGTGTGATGATTGTAGTGGTGAGTGCCGAAACGACTCTGACTGTTATGGGCTTTGTACTGAGGTTGGGAACCATAGAAACTATTGTTAAAGTGATTGCTGTGCCTATGCCTGTGATGTACTTCAGAGGCTTGTGAAAAAGCAAGACAATCCTGGATAAAGGCATGGTTAGTTGTGGCTTGTTTGGCTATTGCGAATTCTCGACTCTCATGGGGCATGCCTGACAAAACACCAATGGTTGCTACAGTTTGTGCTATAATGTCAATAGATTTATCAGAATAACCTTGCAAAAACGGAAGTGAATCAAGAATAACCTCACACTTATATTTCCAGTGATTAAACCATTGCAATAGGGATCTTTGACCGCCAGGTCTGAACTTGAGTGGGAAAGAATTCAAGCATTCTGAGAGAGAATAACCTCCCACATCTAACAACACAATTCTGATATCTGAGAAAGAGGAAGTGGGGTTGAGATTATTATAATAGGCTTCGCTGTACTTGCCTGTGAGTGAAGAGGCCAAAAATTCTAGCCAGTCATGTTGTGGAATACCCTTAGAGACCATAATAGATTCAAACTTATGTAAGAATACAAAGATATCCTCACCTTCCCTGATTTCGCCGATCGCCTTTTTGACTTTGCTAGTGTCATTAGGCGGTGAATTCTTGTCTGTAGAAAGCTTAGCGAGTTGACCTGCCATCTGGTAGAGAAGCATGGCAGTAGGATCTAATTCGGCACGTCTGAGTCTATCAGCAAACTCTCTCGCTTCATCAATTTGGGAAGAGCAGAAAGGAGCCGAGGAGCGTTCGGAACATTTAGCGGAGGCTGCTGCTGTCTCTAAATTCGGTTCGGAAACGGGTGGCTGGTCATCCAAGCCTACGTCATCAATTTCGGTGAATGTACTCTGGGTCGATTTAGAGCATGGAGAAAGTGGAGAAACTAGCGAAATTCGATCGGATAAGTCTGAAGCTGAAGAAGCAGAATCCTCGGGAATAGAAGCAGGTACCGCTGGAGGATTAAGAAGCTGTCGTCCACGTTGCCTACGCTTGGAAGACATGATAAGAAACTGACACACTGCGCAAATGAAAACACAGAAAGTACAACGTTCGAGAACAACAGAATGTAACAACAACAATGCGATAAAAGAACTAAATAACTTGCGGACTTGAAGAGTAGTATGCAAAGTACCAGGAAACAATTGGAAAAGTACCTGGGAACAACTGGAACCAAGAATAACAAGAAGTGATCAGAAAGTCGGGAAGGGACTGCCAGGAGTGGAAGCGGAAATGAAGCGCCTGGTGTGACTGAGGGTCTACCTGTGATAGAAAGAACACTGTAAGAACAAGAAGAACTGACAAACAAGAAAGCTTTATTTGGTAAGATGATTTCGAGGAGTGGACCGTCTCTAAACCAGAGGAGTTGAAAGTCTTCTGGACCACCGCTGGCACCAGGTGTGGTAGGTGTAGCTAGGCAGAGACAGCTAAAGGTTGCTGCCACCAGAGTCTGCAGTTGACACAGCTTATCAACAACCCCTCTAACAAGGCCTGAGGCCAAACAGTGCCCCTTTTACAGATGCTAAGGTTTGACAAAAAGGTTAAGTTGATAATTCGTGACAAGAGACAGACTGAGGCTAAGCACATGGTTGGCCACAATATAAAAGACCTGCACATGCCCAGCTCATGATTATGACATCATACATAGTTAATTAACACTTAGTAGCAGGCTATTGCTTGCAGTTCAGGCTGCACATATACTCACACACAAACATACACTTAGTCACACAATACACACACAGTGAGAACAAGGATGACAGTGACTGTTCTGTTCATATGGGAAAGGGTGAGTGATAATGTGGGGGGGTGGCTATTACACCACAAGTATCAATATGTCAATATTTAGTGTGGGAAAGTGGACAACCAGTTCAAGGCCTTCCATAGAAAACGTAGAGATAGACTGCCTGCTTCCCCGGTAGTGCCTCAACCAGAGCTCTGAACCTTCACTGCCTTAACTAACTGGTGGTGAGAAAGGAAACAAGTTTTGCTAAGTTTGTAATAGTCAAGACTAAAGCACCACACAAATCATAATATAAGCACATTAGATCTAAGAGAAATCTATCTGAAAGGACAGCAAGAGAGTAAGACGCTGCTGTTATTTCATAACAGTAGAAAATAAGCAAAGAAGAACAGATGTGGTATCATGTGACTGTGTGATATAAAGTGACTATGTGATATAAAGTGACTGTGTGAACATCGTGTGACTGAGTGACTATGTGTGATATTGTGTGATTGTGCGGTAAGATGGTGACTGTGTGGTAAATAGGGTTTTATGAGTATGCCAGCATAATTTTGAGCACAATTGTGCCTTTAGCATAGGAACATAATACTAGCATAACAGGATGCAGGTATACATACTTAAATTTGATAAACTTTTCCTTCACAGATATTAATAGCTGAACCATTAATATCTGTGAAGGAAAGGTTTATCAAATTTAAGTATGTATACCTGCAATCCTATTATGCTAGCATTATGTTTAGAGGTGCACTGATAGAAGATTTTGCCGATATACCGATAACCGATATTTTATCAAGGCCGATACCGATAACCGATAGATATATTCATTGAATTTTGAAAATTTAATTTTTACATAATTAGAAGTATAATGGTACTAGTCTAGAGTCTTCAGTGTCAGGAACAAAGTAGTGCCAAATTGGCAACCTCTTCATAGACATCGTAGTTAAGTTTCTTTGTCTTTCCGTCTAAGAGCAAGCAGAATTCATCCATTCAGTGTCTACGCGACAAGTTAATCAAAATTATGCTGGCATACTCATAAAACCCTATTTACCACACAGTCACATCTTACCACACAATCACACAATATCACACATAGTCACTCAGTCACACACAGTCCCAAATCACATGATATCACAGTCACATGATACCACATAGTCCCATTATACCACACAATCACATTGTACCACACAGTCACATGATATCACACAGTAACAAATCACATGATCACAGTCACATGACACCACACAGTCACATGATATCACACAGTCATATGATACCACACAGTCACAAATCACATGATCTTACCATCGCATGATATCGCATATCACAGTCACATGACATCACACGGTTAATATCATATAGTCACATGACATCACACAGCCACATGATACCACACAGTCACATGATACCACACAGTCACATGATACCCATCTGATGTCACACAATTACACATGATATCAATTACATGACATCAGTCACATGATACCACACAGTCACATGATACCACAAGTCCCATGATACCACACAGTCACATGATACCCACCTGATGTCACTCAATTATACATGATATCAGTAACATGATATCATTCACATGATATCAGTCCCATGAATCCACACAATCACCTGATATCAATGATAATTACAGTAACATCAAAATGTGGCAATTAATACTGTTGCAATTATTGCTTTGAGACCCATAACCAATATTAATGAATTGGTTAAAGAGCATTCACCACTTTATTTGACAATAGACCCTTGTTTGTATACATGTTAATTGGTGTCTTAGTCCGCATTCCGTTTTGTATGTCATTTTCTTACTCTGATTGTTTACTAATCAGCTTTGAGAGTGTGGATGAGGCATAGCGGTTTATTTACTGTGGCCTGACTCACTTACCTCAGATTTGCACAAGAGAGACATAGATTCCATAAACATGGTGTATTTAAGTGACCTACGTAACTATTTTACTGTGAAATGTCAGCCTGTCCATATCTCTATAGTGGCAGAGAGAATGCTACCTGGAGCCTGTGGTATATTGAAGGCTAAATGGCAGAGTCAAATATAATCAACAACACCACAGCATGGAGCTCATATGTATCCCCACAGGGAGTTGAGACTAACAGAGTATTCCACATTAAATCAACTTTGAGAAAAGCGTACGGATTAAAAGCACATTTCATTCCATTATAAGGATCATCAATAGAGTGTTGTCCAAATTATAGCTACTACTGATTTATGTATTCTGAAGTTCTTCCCAAATCAATAGACTGAAGAGCTGACAGGGTATCATGCTTCAACAACTACTTCATCCACATCTAAAACTAAATGTCCTTCCATTCAAATTGACTGCTTCTGCAACTAAATTGTCATCATGAAATTAACATAAGCAATATTTTTTTTATTACAGAACAGCTATAATGGTTATACAGAAAGACATATGCATCTATGGAACTTAGCCTAATGTTATAATATCCTCAAGGGTATCCAAATGTATATCTTGTCTACAACCTTGCTATGTCTCACTTGATGTGCTTGCTCCGTGTTGCATATGTACTACTCAGTTTATATGGTACCTGAATAATCTGACGATGTGTAGACATGTCAGTTGTGTTCACTGTGTTGAAAGTATCTTCTCATAGTAAACTAAACTCAGATTCTATCTCTTGATTCATTTTAGTTGCTTGAGTCATTATATTCAATGAAATGGGATTTGTTTGAAATTTGTCCACTACTTTATCTGACAGAACAGCATAGTCTGTAACAATAATGGAGTCTATGCCTTCTATGTCACCATCATATTGTCTCCTTTGTTCATCCTCTGTCATAGAAGATGAAGACGTTATTGGTGTATTTCTTGCTCCATTAATTTCTGTTGTATGTGATGAGTTTATGTTGACTTCTTCATAAATACTTGTCCCTAAACTCATTTGTAATGAATTCATCTGAATAGGATTGGTACTACTTCTTATAGCAATGGTTGCAACTACTGAAATTCCTCCAATCAGAGAAAAAGAGTTGGATCGACTTGGTAACTGAGTTGTTACTGTTAATTGTTTCTCCAGTGTGGATGTTTTTGCTCCATTTTTTGCAGTGGTTAATGTCTCTTTTTTATCTTTGGCCGACATTTCGTTTTTAGTAGTCATTGAATTTGTTGAAGTCATGATTTGTTTTGTACTAATTGAAGCCATCATGCTTTTAGTAGTAGTTGAATTCGTATTTTTTCCATCCTCTGTATTGCTTGAATCACTGATTCCTGAAATTTAGAGTAAAGAATGAACAAATATCACAACATCAGTAACTGTGTGAGTACAAGTGATACTTACTATTGTAATTTTAAAATAATGTGTGAGTAACCTATCAATAGCATTGATAAAATGAAAACTCCAGTGAATGAAATAGATTCTTCTTAAGTTAGGGCATAATTTTATTTACAGGTACTTTAAATACTTCAATCCAACGATGTTTGATAGTACAAGAAGATATAGAAATAATCATACATCAGCTACACAGACAGATACAGCCAATAATATTAATTCAAATTTTTTACACTACTAAAAAACGATCAATATATCATATGTACATACATACATAATAATGCCCAAGAACCTCAGAATGACACGATTTACCCACTATTTTGGACCATAATTTAACTTAACTGAAGCTGACATTAAAAAGCCTCCTTTAAGGCAAGTAATTATTAATATGATGGCAATTAATATTGAAATGGATTGAATCTTTCTCACTTTAAGGGGTTTAAAGAGAACCAATGGCAAAATGTTTAAAAAAAATCTCTGGCATGGTGACAACTGAGATTTTTTCACATTTTTGCCTTTGCTTCTCTTTAGACTCCTTTAAGTGAAAAAGATTCCATCTAGTGTTTATGAAGGGTCAGAACTTGATATTTGTAATATTGAAATGTATTACAGTTACCACTTTGTGTACTATCATATTATAGTAATAATAATTAATTGGTTTAAGAGCATTCACCACTTTTATTTGACCCTATTTTTATGTGACAACTTTCTATAATATATAGGTATCCCTTCCAGTGACAAAAAGAAAATAGTTTCTACACAACTTAGAGATATCTCTTCTTTCAAACCGATTGAAATAGCTAGAAATACTTTCTTTTTACCTTAAATAGACAGCTAAATAACATTTTTATGTAATTTAGTGCAAATATATCAATGTCTCCACTTCCCATTTACAAAATATTATTTCCACTTACCCGGAGTTGAGAAGAGCAGTATTGCAAATCCATTCTGTCCTATGAGTGCCAGCTTCATAGCTACTACCACTAACTCAAGTTGCCTGTGACTTTGATGAAAATAATATGGATCTCTATGAGTAGTTATACTTGGAACATAATTGTAATCACCAGGATGCTTACTAAATATACAAACATTGGGACTGGCAATGGCATGTGTTATTGACAACAGAATCATTGCTTCCTGTAATGCAGGAAACACTTTGTAATATAAATTTGATTAATTAAAGTGACTTGGAAGTTTTTAATAGTACTAAATTTGAGATATTCAGTCATTTTCAGCTGAAACAATAACAAATTTTCTCAGTTTTAATGGCCAATATTATTATTAAAATTTAACCCGACATTTCAACTTCTTGCTGAGGTTCTCCCAAGAAAATTTGCTATTATTAAATTTTAGTCGTTGAGCAATTAACAAGCTGTGGATAAATAAATAAATAAATATATATATATATGTATATATATTATATATAAGTCATGAAGTGGCTGATAAAATACAAACTGGATTGTAAGTTTCACAATCCTGTGATTTCCTGTGATGCTTAGTGTAGACTCCAATTGCCCATGCTCACAATGTATGTTTGGAGAGATGATGATAATCTCAAGACTTTTCCAAGTGCAATTTCCAGACACTATTGAAGATTGATAGCCATATCTTAGAAATACAGAATTATTTCTTCACTCCATTTTCTTGAGTACTGATAACTTCTTATTATCAAATTTAAGTCATTCTGATTATCTGAATCACCAGTAATACTTGAGAACAAGCCCTCAGCGACAAGAGAAAAAATCCATCAGTTAATTTTATTTTATTTTAGCTAGTTTTTTTTGTATATTTGTATAATAAATTTTTTCTCATCTTTATGAGTGTGATAGGTAGCTGTTAAGTCATGTCATGCTCAGTTATAAAGATCGTATTCAGTATTAGCTACATGTCAATTTTTTGGTTAAGGAAATTTTTTCTAACTTAACCACATTGAATTGTAATAATCCAATCTATTGGAATGAACCTGAAAATGTGTTGCTTTTATGTCATCCTCCAGGTGGATGATCAGCATTAGCCCAATAAAAAAGTTAAGAGGTGCATATGGATGGAAACAAGTATCTGAATTTTCTTTGGCTATTCTGGCACAAGAAATAGAAGACCTATATGCCATGTTTGTCAGTCAAGCTAGGCAGCCAAGTAATGGTCCACAAGACAAAGCCATCCCCTCATCCCCCCCACCCCCCACAATAAAGGGAAGTTTTAACAGAAATAGCATTTTTCCCACACACAAGTTAGCTAGTTGAACAAGGTCCTTGCAGATGTTAAATTCTTTTCTAATGAATACATAATTAATACTAGCTAAGATTTCAGATAAAACCTAGTTTTCCAGCAGCCATCATTGCAGTAAGCATTCACATTTATATGCATGATATGCATGAGGTAGTGTTCAATGTATATTTTACTTAAAATTTGATTAATTATGCTTTCAGAGATAATTTTATGTTAGAAAGTACACAGTATTTGTGAGAGCCTCAGGAAAATCTAGAATGCGACTGTGTTAGCAAGACAATAAAATATGTAGGAATGATCAAGGGGTCTCATTTATGGCTTCTTTTTTTTATAGCAACTAATAAGTTTAACAGAATTTTTACTGTCCCTCACCCCGTCATCGCATCAAGACTGATCTCTAGTTAAGATAATTACTACCAAGCCTTTCACTGTAGAGAGTTTGAATAAATTTGTCCACAATTAAGCATATTAGCTGGTTACACAAAGTGCGAAACACAACTTACCCATGAAAAGAACAGACAACCTCACTGTGAATGCCTCCCCCCACTAAGTGTTTTGCTGTATGCTAAGGATAGAGAAATCAAGCTCATCCCAAACAATACTGGACAGTACAGTTATTATTATTAGGAAAGTTTTTCTCTTTAGGCTAAGACCTCATGTTTCATAGCTATATATTGTTGTTTTAAATGTTCACCAGCCGCTTGCTTTGAAATAATTCAGCAACTATGGATTTTGGCTGTTTATTTTTTTTGTTAAACAGCCATATTTTAATTATAACTTAACCCAATGTTTCGACTTGCCGAAGTCCTCTTCAATGGGTCTACTGAGGTTGAACTCTCCGTGGTGATATAATACAAAATACACAGCAAGATTTCTGGAGGTAACGCTTACTGTTGATTATATCCTGGAGGGTGATTTGCATGCAGCATGGAAAGCCAGCATCCTGGAAGCTCTAAACCTATGTCTCTATTAAACTTGTTGTTGTCAGGTGTCATCTGTATGTGTAGAGCTTCCTTGATCTTCAACTCACAATTCTTACTGGCTCTGTCTACAACTCTTACCTCTTCCCATTTAATGGGGTGATGCTGCTGCCAAGCATGTTCAGCAATGGCTGAAACATTCTCATCACCTCTCTTACAAGCATCCTGGTGTTCTTTTACTCTCTGCTCAAGCCTTCTAGTTGTTTAACCTATGTATACTTTACAACAACTGCAGGGTATACTGTACACTATGGATGATTCTGTGGTAATAGGTATAATATCTTTGACTTTAGCAATGGCTGAAACAACATACAGATGACACCTGACAACAACAAGTTTAATAGAGACATAGGTTTAGAGCTTCAAGGATGCTGGATGTCCATGCTGCGTGCAAATCACCCTCCAGGATATAATAAACAGTAAGCGTGCCCTCCAGAAATCTTGCTGTTTATTTTGTGTTATTATGTCACCGCGGAGAGTTCGATCTCAGTTGACCCGTGAAGAGGACTTTGGCAAGAAGTTGAAACGTCGGGTTAAGTTATAATTAAAAATTGGCTGTTAAAAAGAGAACCTTAAAGATAACCTTTTCTTCTTTCTTGCCCACACACAAGTGACCCCGACAATAATTATAATGATACAGGCATAAAGAATGAAACAAAGTGCACTGGCTAATCCTATAATCCAAGAGGCTGTAGGTAGCACTGAAGCTTTATGAATATAATATGAACAATTTGAGATATAATGATTAAATAGTTTAGTTGGGACACTAAATGTACAATACCAGTATTAGCTATAGTAGTAACTGTAATTGCAGATGTTGTCCTCATGGGTGCATCAGGGGCTGCTATAAATAAATAAATAAATACGTATTATATATAAATATATATATGCTATACATACGAACTTACCAGTATTAGCTATAGTAGTAACTGTAATTGCAGATGTTGTCCTCAAGGGTGCATCAGGGGCTGCTATAAATAAATAAATAAATACGTATAATATATAAATATATATATGCTATACATACTAAATGTACAATATAGGGTTTAATGACCAACTTACCAGTATTAGCTATAGTAGTAACTGTAATTGCAGATGTTGTCCTCAAGGGTGCATCAGGGGCTGCTATAAATAAATAAATAATATGTATAATATATAAATACATATTACTTAAGTTATGGTGACTCAAATAAAACTTATTTATCTTATATCTAACAATATTTTGGACTAAGTAACTACACTGTCAATTTTAATATAACTAGCTAACAAGCAGCAATTTTTGTTTCAAGTACACACAACCTTCCCTGATCCAGGATGCTATAGGGACCAAGTATTGCCCATAACTCGGTAATGTTTGTATTTAAGAACTTACTCATGGTATAATGTTTTTTAAGAAACAATGCACTAATGTTTAGAAAAATAGCTTGCAAGTTTTGGTAGAATTAGTCTTTGTTGCTTCAATCCTCCTTACACCAACAGGTGTTGGTAACAATTCAATACATAATAAATTCATGTACAACTGGTATTTAAACATTAACATTTCAAATATCCAGTGTTGATCATTAGTGTCCACAAACCTAAAGTAACCTAGCTAAGTGCTCAGAACTGCTGGGTCTAAAATATGAATTTGTATACATTGCCTTTTTTACTAGAAATATTTCAAAAAATTTGTATTAATATTGTAAAATATAGCTTTAGTTCCCATACTTTTGTCAGTAGCTACCTTACATTCAATATAACAAAATATATCAATCTTGTAAAACTTAGGACTAATTGGACTATGGTATACAAACTAATAGATATAATGTTTCTATTTTGTGAGGCCACACCTCACATGAACATGAATATGCAACTGGCTAGATTCAGTTTAGTTTTCTTTCTTGTATCGCCAATCACACATTCATTTTTTGTTAAATTAAATGTTTGTGTGGCACAGATTTATATATACGGCTGTGTCACGTGTTTGAAGGTCACTTGAAATCATGTGCTGTGCTGTCATCAATAGAGTGTTTCCAGTCACAATCCAGGGCGGTGTCACATGTTTCATTAGCATTTTCAACAAATAGAAGAATAAGATGTATTCTCTCTCTGTCTTTTACAGGATCATTATTATTTTTTAACAATACATAGAATTTTAAAAAAATATTTGGCCCTTACTGGAGATTGAACGCAGGACCACTTGCTTAATGCACAAGTGCTCTACCAATGAGCTACGACAACCAGTGGGCAATCAAAATTTCAAATCTGTAATTAACCATTGAGGGGTACTGTTATATTACTATCTTGCTCATAACAGACCAATGGAAATTTTCATTTTTCAAAGATACTTTTTATCCATTGAATTATATTTACTCAGCTAATATTATCGGAAGAAATAATTGACAATTAAGATTTATTCCCTACTATTATTATTTGGAAGATGGGTAACAGTGAAGTATGTAAAAAAAAGTTAGCTATATAGTTAATACCACTTGTAAAACACTTTATTATGAACTTCCTGGTTAAACAAACATTGCCCAATACTCACACACTGACATTTAATATTTGTGGCTATTATCCCACCCATTTACATAATAAATGAACTAATTATTTAATTAGATATTGTCCTAGAAATGAAATTGAATTCTTACAGCTATTAATGATATGCTTTACATAAACTGAATATAAAAGACTTACTCTCTGGATCAGTGATGGTTGTTGCTGTGTTTCCCATGACACTTAAGACCAATGAAGCAGAACTATCCGTGCCATTAACAAAGCAAGTATAATTGCCTGCATCTGATATCTCTATATTTGCAATGGTATAAGATGTTCCTCGTGAAAAAGTTTTGACACCCATCTGTCCCTGATTACTCAACAGGTTTCTGTACATGACGGAGAATTTTCCTCTGCTGGTGATTACTTCATTATCCTTTCTCCAAAGGAAATCTGTATCTGGTCGAAGATATCTAGACATAACGCAGTTCAAAGTGACAGATCTACCAACTGATCTGGTGATAGTTGGAACTATTGCAATCACTTCAGCTGAAAAGAAAAAGTGAAATACAGAACAAATATAATATTTGGTTAATGGAGAAGTTGGAACTGAGTAGAAAAAATGGAAAACATTAAAAAAATGGGGAAAGAATTGTATTATGAAATAAATAAGAATTTGTTACCTGCATAAACATGCTAAGCTCACAAAATAGTCCAAACCCCCAATGCAAACTTCTGGCTACGGGTCCGAAGTCCTCCTATTTTAGTAGAGGTAGACTAGGGTATAGTACAGAATTACCTTTAAGTTGAAGACTAACTGTGGCATTCCCCTGGATTATTGTATCTGAACCTCCCAAAGTGTATGCTATAGAGCACACATAATCTCCTTCATCTAAATAACTGAGCTCAGTTATAGTCAGTGATGTTATATTGAACAGACTTCCAACCGGTCCTGGAAAGTTAGAAAGTTGTAAGCGTCTTCCTTGAGAGGTTGATTCAAGATTCCTGACAACCTCTATGACCTCGCCTGTGGGCGTGTACCATGTTGAGTTCATATCTGAAACTCCAGGTTCAATCACTCCACAGACCAGGACAGTACTACTTGGAGTTTCAGTAACTCCATTTCTACTGAATGGAAGGACTATGTTAGCTGTCTGAGGAATGACCACCACTGAGTAATAAGAATAAGTGTACATTTATGAAATCCAGAAATAAGTATACACTTACATCCATGTCCTAAACTGGTCAATACAGAGAAAGAGAGCCATATAAATATCTCCATGATGACCTGCATATACAGAAACAGGGCAGAGAAGTTTAGAAGTATAGGTAATTAATTAAACAGAAATGAAATAATAATGGCTGTTTGCTCTGTTCATTCAACCAAGGAAGTTATATTGTTATAACTTAAGTTTTACATTTAATTTTAATGACTGCATAAGAAACTCTACTATACTTAGAACTATTGCATCTCTTAGAGACAGTAAATACACAAAAACAATTGTTTAGTTATGCTGTTTTGTTCCAATCAGGGTTCATTAGTTTCCAGCCTAAAATTTACTAATGGCCAATAGAAGTACATAATATGCATGGGTGTAGTTTATATAGCAGCTGATTTTACACTGATATTACCAGGAGCTGGTATCAATATAGACAGTTGAGGCCCTTCAAAAAGTGGTGAACAAGAGGGGGGAGATTAGAAGTAAGTTATGGGTCCTATGTAATATTCAAATTCACAACAAGCCATAATTTTTATTCCAGTGACTTGCAAAATTACAAAGTATCAATTGACCTGACTTGTAAGCGATGATGGGTAATGCTATCTCTGATGATGCCACAAATACAGCAAGATGCGTAATTTGTTGTCGTTGTTTTATTAAAAAGGGTTATCCCACTGCAGTTTCCTGGGGGAAGGGGGAGGGGTGCTTTGCTTCTCCTTTCAAAATTGGGGGGGGGGGTGGTGGCTCCAACCCATACCTTTAGCTTCTCTTATGATCAACTGGTCAGATTTCACTTTGGATTGCATCATATTTAAGATGTGCTAATAGCAGTGCCAGCACCAAAAATGAAAGACATGTACCTACATGCACCATTATTATATAATTGTATGTAAATATTAAGGTAAATTCAACATTATTAAATGACCTCATAACCAGTTAGGTTTGGCTTATTGCTTTTAACAATTTATGTGTGTATTCAAATTTGAGACAATCCACAATCTCTATATAGTATTAATAAATTAACAATTACTATTTAAAAAATCCCCCAAGGAACTACGGCATCCTCACAAGTAACATCCTTAGACATAGTATTATCACTTCATCTCAAGGACCCTTAATCTATTTAGCACAATACGGGCTTCTTCCCAGAGAGATAAAGCCGAGTGGGTGTATGTGTATGCCTTTTGTGGTTCATCTATATGGACTCTAGCAACATAAACTGCCATGGCTATGTGGTGACCTCATCATTTAAACCATTGGCTCAGGTTTTTCAGTGACAAAGATGTCTTTTATACTGTAATTAAGGCGGGTTGGTACAATGCCAAAGGGTGTGCTGTTTAAACTACTATGCAAATGGGAGGGAAAACACATGAAGGCCACCACATCTGCCAGGTTTTGTAGAAAACCATATTTTATTCTACAGCTGGACTGAAAATTTTCATAGTATGAATTTTATCCTACAAAACTTTGCTAGCTAAGGACTTCATGCACTAGGGGTATTTCCAAAATTTCTTTTTTTTTGTTATAGCTAATTACAGTTAACTCTATCCCCAATATTGACAATAGGGCTATCATTTGAATGCATGTTCTATTATATCCGCAAAAAAACACTCAACAATTATATAGCTAGGTAACCTGCCCAGTCACTACGTAGCTAAGACGACACTACAGTAGCAGTAGTTAACCGATTTTAGATCATTAGCAACTTACCTGGGAGTAAACTCTTTGTTTTCTTAGAGGCCAACCGTCGCGAAGCACTTGAAATACTCCACCAGTCCAGTCTGTGCAAACTGCAATCTCGGTCCAGGCTACATTATGAAATTGCGCATGCGTACTGTAGTATTTCGGAATTGCTTGAGCACGAGTTCGTGGCACTCACCGTTGATACGACGCCTTCGAAATAGTCTGGCGCAGCCAGACCCTTTACCTAATCGCTACACGGAGAAAGGGGTCTGGGGACAATCATGCACCTCGGCTGTTATAAAGCAAAGGTACAGGGAGATAGGAGCGCGCGCGAGGGGCAGGGGCACGCGAGGGGCAGGGGCACGCCAGGGGCACGTGAGATAGCACACTGGCCAATGAACAAGTCAAGCAGAGCTTAGCCAAAGCACGGCATCAGCGAGAAGAAAAAAAAAAGTTAACTAACCTCAGCCCAAAATCTTGGCTGTAGAACAGCCAAGGTGCATGATTGCCCAGACCCTTACTCCGCGTAGCGGTTAGGTAAAGTGTCTGGCTGCGCCAGAGTGCCTTCGAAAGTGATAGCATTCACGTGCCAGAGATTTAAGAAAAGTGGACACTTGCTTCTTGTGGTGTATTTGGTCATTATTCGTTATGTATGTGGGCTGGTTTGGAAAACGGAAACACTATTCTAACAGCTCGCACCTGGAGACAGCAGAGGTATGCTGCTAGTCTCGCAAGCCAGACCTTTGCCGACCCCTTACCGCTACGCGGGGGAAGGAAAGGGTCTGGACAAGTGCTATAGCACGTTTCGTTCCATTGGAATTTAATTGTGATGAAATATGACGCAATGAAACCGACACGTAACCATTAAAATGATAACGCGTTAAATTGAAGAACGACCAGATGGCTACATCTTTTCCGCAGCTAGAACAGACCTCCATAAACAGCTCTGACACATACACCTCTTAACAGACCCTAGCTGAACTGAGGAAACTAATATTGCAATGCCATGCGTCTTCGATCTTTACCGTGAAGAGCAGTTTTCTATTAATTTCCAGCGCCCGCCCACAACTTCTAAGTAAACCACACCCAATCATAAGTAATACACATTTTATACGTTCCTCCAGAATCTGGAGGAATGGAACGAAACGTGCTATAGCACTTGTCCAGACCCTTTCCTTCCCCCGCGTAGCGGTAAGGGGTCGGCAAAGGTCTGGCTTGCGAGACTAGTATGCTGCCACCAGAATCTCAAGAAGCACATGGCACAAAACTCAACTATACAACACAATGACTCCACCTACTTAGCACCAAATGATGCACACTTCCTGTTCTGACACAAACGTAACCCACACATACATACAACTGCTTACAGCACTAATCAACACATGCACACTAATTTGTTCGGTACACACAAAAGACAATGACGATGACCATGATACAACTCATGCACATATAATGACAATGTCTCTATCTTCTTCTTTATCTTCCTCTCCTCCGTCTCTTTCTCTATTACATGTGGGCTGGCCCACAGGCACCGTTATGTACACTTGTGGTAAGATGCCCACTCATTTCACAGAGGGCTGCCTAGGAAACGACAAAAAAATGTTAACTAACCACAGCCCAAAATCTTGGCAGTAGAACAGCCAAAGTGCATGATTGTCCCCAGATCCTTACTCCGCGTAGCGGTTAGGTAAAGTGTCTGGCTGCGCCAGAGTGCCTTCGAAAGTGATAGCATTCACGTGCCAGAGATTTAAGATCAGGTCTGTAGTAGCTGAGCAATGGTGGGCATGCACGAAAGTGGACACTTGCTTCTTGCGGTGTATTTGGTCATTATTCATTATGTCATTCCTGTGGTTTTATGTTACTTTCTGTCTCATGTGGTCTTGCTCACGTGTCGTCAGTAATTGTCAAGTGTTTTTTTAGTTCTTGCTTTTCACTATTTGACCATTGAAACTTACGATTAGTGCTATTCGTACTTGGGGTAATGGGTCTGTAGTCAAATACAATAATTACGGTATTATAGTAAATATGAAACTAGGGCACTATAATGTAGAATTACCTTTTAGTTGAAGACTAACTGTGGCATTTCTCTGAAATATTGTATCTGAATCTCCCAAAGTGTATGCTATAGAGCACACATAACCTCCTTTATCTAAATAACTGAGCTGATTTATAGTCAGTAATGTTACATTGAGCAAAGTTCCAACTGGTCTTTGCAAGTTGAAGAATCAATCGTAAGCGTCCTCCTTAAGAGGTTTGTACAAGATTCCCTACAACCTCTATGACCTCGCCTGTGGGCGTGTACCAAGTTGAGTTCATATCTGAAACTCCAGGTTCAATCACTCCACAGAGCAGGACAGTACTAGTTGGAGTTTCGCGAACTCCTTCTCTACTGGATGGAAGGACTATGTTAGCTATCTGAGGAACGACCACTGAATTCATATACATAGATTGCATATACATATTTATTGTATACATTATAATATGAACACATTATTAGGTAGTGAAATGTAGATATTGCAAGACCTGACTTTAAATAAGGGTAATGTTTTATACTTACATTCTTGGCTCAAACCAGTCAGCACACTGAGCTGTATCCATGCCAATAGTTTCATTTTAACCTGTTGATACACACATGCCAATTAAATAGTAAATGTCGTTACCCTGTACAAAGAAATTCCAAGAAATTCATAGCTATCTGTGTGAGTTTGTTACATATTTAAAACTGGTTCGAAAATGTAAATTGCTTGCTCTCCCACTGCAAAGCATATCTTGGATCAGTATTATTAATTCTGAAAGAATATCTATATAGTTGCTATCTAAAAAATTCTAAATACATTGATAAAGTCACTTCTTCAAAATATCTGAAAATTGTTGATAAAATAAAGTGAGACTATCAGGAATATTGTACAAAATTGTTAAAACTTTGACTAAGAAATGCGAAGGCACCTTAACATCAACTTTACTGTCCTGTTGGCATCACTTTCAAGAAAACTTGAGATAAGCAAATAGGAATTAATTCCTACAATGAACAATTATTTGTGGCTCATTGATCTTCCCTTAGGTCACTGTATTAATGAATGAAATTATTGGATCTGCACATACTTTTTTACTAATCTAGCTTGCTGATCATTGTCAAAGATGCAAAATAATGCATACTAAGTTATGCACAACATAGTATGTGCAAGGTTATTATTACCTGTATCAAAATGAATAATAAATTTAATAACAATTGCAACCTGGGAGGGGGGCATAATAACCCAATTTAATAACTGAACGTAATAATAGAAAAAACAAGTGATATTGGAAAATTACTGCCCTGAGCATATTCTTATTTATACACAGATCAGTACAAAATATATTAATGTAGGTATTTAAACGTTAACATTTCAAATACGAATAATATTTTGAACTTACTCAAAAGGCTTCTGTATTAAAGTACTCACATCTACTGCTCGTGCTTTTTCAGTAGCCGCTGTCTATTCAAAAATTGCTGTTTTAACAATTGCTACGTTTCAATGGCATTAAGCTACTTCATCCATCTAACTTTGACTTCTTGAGTGATAACTGTCTTTACTTCTAACTTTGGTTTATGTCTAATCTGTGGTGTTAGCTGCTTGCCACTGCTTGCGCTTTAGACATAACAACACCTTGCAAGGCACTTTGTATATAATATGTATAATATATATATATATATATATTGATAACTTGCATACAAAAGTTAAAAAGAGCTATTGCTGTACTGTAAATTGTCAACAATTATGACTACATGTAAAATTGGCAAACTTTAGTCTGGAATTTTATATGCATAGCAAGTGTAATTATTAATCATATCATTATGGCTTAAGTTGTTTTAAGCGATTGAGGAATAGACGTAACAAAATGACACATGACATACTATAATCAATTTACAGCGGTTTAATAAAGCCAGCATTTGGTTTCATCCATACCCAGGTGCTAATTGAACACTCGTCACCTTTATAGGCCACCCACTATTCCTCTAATCACATGGTAGGCAACAATACCTTACCTAACTTCTTAATTCAATAATGTTTCCCCCATCATCACTTATATAGTTGGATGTCTGGTACTTCTAGAATTAGTTTTATACTCCACATACTCACTGAACTATTGTGTGATCATCACTACTAGCTATTAGTATTGTGGGAGCGCTGGCCTAAAATAACTCTTCCTAATGATTAAGTTCTTAGAGGTAGGTTACCACCACAGGCAGTCTCTCTGTACTGTCTATCGCTGTAGTCCTTGTGATAAGTTCAGGCGCTCAGCCCTACTTCTCAATAAGTTAGTTTAACTTTAATTAAAATTAAGAAGCATACAAACACAGGACACTCATAGATGACTTTGGATTATGACTGGCCATGAGGTACCACCTCCTTATATCTGGCAGGGTCAGGGCCCACAATATCTTCCACCAAACAAATGAGTGTTCTGTCCCAAAACAGGACACACACATTAAACACATACAACTTGCTAATTATCTACAACACCATATGACATGAAAGAATAATTTGGAATACCATTTAGCACGCATGCACACACAACAATGTTCAATCCTGTAGCAGGGGTCAAGTATCATTGCACTATTTGGCTTCTTCCTACCTAATAGTGCTTTGTCTATAACTGATGCATTTAGCATAGTTTCTAAGTAGCAGTATATACAGGGGTTATTACCCTGAACAGAAGAAATATTATAACACTGTCCTGTCCCATTATACCCCAACTCCATTCTCCTCTTCTCCCTCCCATCTTCCCCCCCCCCCTTCCACCTTTCTCTTTGTCCCCCCTCCCCACTTCGTCCCCCTCCCCTTTTCCACTGTGGTTAAAAACAGTAACTTCTTCCCCCTTACTTCCTCAACCTAAGTAGCTATTAATTAAATAAATAATTTTCAGCTCATATTCAAAATACATCTACTGATGAAGTCTAAACTTTCTGGTATAGAATTTAGAGAAGACTACATTAAATTGCATGTCATCTGCCCTACATGTGCTTTAATTGGAGCAGTGCAATCCCAGTACTTTGGAAAAATCTCTCAATTACTAAAGAATAGGAACAGATTAATATTATTTAAGTGCAGATAGAGGCCTGTGGACCAACCAAAGGAGAGCTACTGACAGTGAGCACTGACTCATTTGTACATGCAACATAACATAATGCAATACTACTGATAAGTTTTGACAGCTAGAGTAAATTCATACAAATAGTAAACAAATGTATCACTAAACTATGAAGTTTTAACTTAGTTTCTGTGTTACAATTATTTTTCTGAAATTTTAGTTGATCACGAACTTGAAGGATCTATAACTTCATATACTCTTTCACATGCCTCTGTTATCCCATAGACAACATTGTCCTGGTATGCAAAGTCACTCTCTACAACTCCATATGATAAATTTGGTTCCGTATTCAATATGACATCGTCTTTTGGTAATGACGATAACCTTTTCTTCTTTCTTGCCCACATACAAGTGACCCCGACAATAATTATAATGATACAGGCAAGAAGAAT
>WLWD01001350.1_pt1 | contig 55971 bp, 16 predicted proteins | sample 6712731 | NCBI WGS metagenome assembly WLWD01 (sample SAMN12718690, study PRJNA576275) | sponge metagenome | isolation source: marine sponge | host: Mycale hentscheli | place: New Zealand: South Island, Marlborough, Capsize Point | collected 2014-11-01 | reverse complement strand
GTAACAAAGATTCTACCAAGTAATTTGCTGCTAGCTCGCTCACCATCAATGCGTACTTGAGTGTACCACTAGTTATTATTACTATTCAGTGCTAAGACATAAATAAGCTTTAGCTTGCTAGTACAAATTATTCAAATGCAAGCAAGTTTATACCAGACAGATAGTTTTTTCTTCCTTTTTTAAAACTTCTCCGCATTATAGGTTGTATGTGTGTTACATGTAAATATGTATGTATTCCAGATCCTTCTTCTACACGTCACACTGAGCTAGGATAGGCTCTTTATGCAAGATGAAATGCTGCAGAATTACTCATAAGATATAACATTCATGTACATAAAGCTACTTGCTCTAAATGTGGTATTCAGGCTAAAAACAAACAATCAAAATACCAAAAAAAAAAAAACAATCAAAAAATAAAATAAATAAAACAAATACAAAACAAACCCTACAAACATACATACTATATTTCCTCAATCAGATGCCACACCTACTATTTCAGTTTCTCTACACGGGTCTATGGCAACAATTTGAAGGCAACGTTACACAATCCATAAAAACAATGTGACTTGATTGTTTGCTAGTCATTGCTGTGTTACAGAAATTTTATTATTATTCTTTTATAAAAATTAGAATTTATTTAAAGTACTCGGCACTGGTAGTTTAATCATCTCAGTATTTGTGGGCATGTCCAGCTATTCAAGGGCAGCGAGTTATACTACTAAGGCAAGAATATATGTGGCTGAATTGGAGGGCAGCAACTATTGGAGAGCGGCATCTGATACATGAAATAACTTTTTTTTGTTGTTGTTGCAAGTTTGTACCTTCATGGCCAACTGGATGATTGCCCCATAAACTTTTGAGTTGTACGCTAGTGACTTTGTTCTCCTTAGGGAGTTTCCCTCTGAATTGTTCATATCCTGGTGCATTGTAACCGGCTCTGGGACCAAGATCAGAGACTGGATTGATACCAGAACCTAAAATAATAATAATAATAATAATAAAAAAACATTATTTCTTGCCATGATAACAGATGAGAACATCAGAGAACACTGAACTAGAGTTGTAGTCTAAACAAACAAGACTAATCCTGCAATGAATTAAAGGTAAAATATTCACAAACAGAAATGTGACCTCAGCTTATGGAATACCAAATATACTAATCAATCCTTTCACTACAGTGGTGGCTGCCTATACCTTGAACTTTTAGCAAAATTACCGATCAGTGTTGTTTATTCTCTATTATGACTGGCTATGATTTATTTCTGTATTTTTTTTTTACATCTCATGTGGATGTTAGGATGGACAGTGATACTCAGTCACAAGTACTACCAGTCAACAAGGACGTCTAAGACTGACTCCATTTTGACAAATTGTTAATAATGATAGGAGTGGAGCTCTAATTCTGTAGCAGTGGTCCTGAGCTACATATAAAACGTGGGTCTACTGGGGCCTACTATTATCCCTGTGTTCTACTAACTGCCAACTGCATCACCATAATCTCCAGACATGCTACTCCGCACCTTAGTCGCTGATTCAAATCTCACACACTGTCAATCTTACCCAGCATATGTAATTCTTACCTGTATAAAACATGATGTCTGAGCATTCTATATTTCCTCTGGTTTGCCATGCCATGTGTTAAGCACACTGAGACATACCTACAAACAAACACAGATACATACAGTCACTCATACTACATAACACATTGAAAGGCGATATGGATAGACATTCATGGAGTTCCACTACATATCAATAATTTAATTGTTGTCTAGCATCCTAGTAAATGTTGGAACTTTCTCAATCAAACGACCTGAAGTTTTTTGTATTGTTTTGTTGTTTTTTCCCGTTTATTCTCCTATTGAGACAAAGAAGAGGTTATTTAACAGTTTTTAGGTGCAGATGAGGTTGTCTTCTGAAACGTGAATAAGCATGGTGTCCAACCAGGCGGTGATGTTGTAAGACTTAAATATTTCTAGGAAGGAGGATACAAGAGAAGGAGGTACGAGAAGAGAGTACGGAATGTTACTTTGCCGTATTCAAAGTGTAACTTATTTATCGTGTGCCCATAGTAACCCGACAGGATTGCTAAAGGGGGTGCGATAACACTTGGAGAGCAGAAGGGGACGCGACATGGTAAAATATTGGGATAGTTCAAATACTATTGTTCCTATGGGACTAGCTGAGTGCGGAACATGATAAAAATTTGTATGGGCAAGGATAGGTGGTCATGAAAAGAGACTCTACATGATGCATCTAATTAAGCCGCACAAAACAAACAATCCAGAAAAACATTAAACCAGAATACATATCGACTATTTCTAGAATCAATCTCTCCAAGGTCCCCAAGTGATAGTGTGTATGTGAGCCAACATTTCAGGGATAAGGGGGGGGGGGAGGAAGGGAACGAGTTACCATGGAAATGAATTAGAATTATGTTAGGAAGGTAATAAAACCGGTTTGTCATTTGCAAAAAGGGCCTTAAAGAGACATCTAACCACATCTTCTATAAATTGACTATAATTGTATTAAGCTAATCAGCTTACAAGTATAACTTTTGAAATGTATGTCACACCCTCTCCCCCCCTCCCCCTTTCCCACACACAAAGCTCACAATGGTGCAAAGCTGTATGCTAAGAATCCTTACCTAGTATATTTCAATTGACTGCTGCAATATGATATAATTTCAAACTTTATTTAGCAGAAACTAGAGCAACAAAGGTGCGAACCCTCAGCACTAGCTGTGCAAAACCATTCTATTAACTTATCTAAGAGCACAAAGCCAGCTTACATCCAAGGCTTAAAAACTACTTCCAGGATATTAGCCACACCCACTCTCCACACCCAAACCATAGCAAATTACATCTAAACCATAGCAAATTACATCTAAACTACATCAACACAACCACATCATGTGTATTAAGATAAAAGCATAAAAACGAAACAATGCTTACTCTAGACTCAGTGACAGAAGAAGGAAGGAATAATGAAAGAGAAGGACAAACATAAAAACAGCAGAAAAAAGGGAAGGGGATTAATTTATTAACTAGCAAAACAGAGTAAGAATACTAGAGCATCTAGTTGTGAATCCTAGCTAAATGGCAAAAATACATGTTCAGAGCACAAAATATTTTGCTTAGGTCATTATATAGCTTGTTTCATCACATGGCACACAGCTGCATCATGAGGCTGGTAATTTTAAACTCACTGAAGCTATATACACTTACTGACCACTTCATAAACCTGTAACTGACCGTTTGCAATAAGGAGACCTCAGCAGTAATTTTTGCTAGCACATGACTGTCGTCTAACTTTTTGCAATGACGAACAGTGGAGTCCCCGGAATTGAGGATGAACCATACCGTACGTATACCATTACGCATTTCATTCTTTAGGGGGAATGCTTTGTGTATTGGTGCAGTTTGATGCCACTTTTGATGCCTGAATGGCTCCCATTTCGGAGAAGTGTTGTTGGCAGACAGACAGACAGACCCAGTGGACAACTATAACCCTCAGTGTGCAGCCACACTGAGGGTTAATACAGAATTGAAGTAAATCTATTTTAGTGTGAAACAACGTGTACTCTCATACACAATGCTTGTAATTCAAAACACAACAACAAGCACAAAAACAAAACCACATAGGTTAACCAAGCCAACTGATAAACAGCCTGACACACGCACACACACACAATTAAAGAGAATAGCAAACATCACACATCACCATCAGAATTGAAACCTCCTTCCAGCCCCCCCCCCGCCCCCCATGTTTACCCTGCTTAGTAAGCTACAATTTTATGCCGGTAAATGTAAAGCTATGATATGTAGTCAAGTCAGGTATTTTGGGGGGGGAGGGAAACCTTCCAAGGATGTCCTCAAGTACTTATGAAAAGAGACCCAAAGGCATATGTACACGAAACAAACTAACTGCTGGAGTACTATTTTAGTCTACCCCATGCAAGAGGTGTGACAACAATGTGTCCCCATCACATGTTGTAATTCAACATGTGCTAGCTACCCAAACAAAACCACAGAGGTTAACCAGTAAACCACAGCAGCTGCTTTAATGTGTGCCCTAGACTCACACTCTGACTTAGGGTCATGCTAATATATTTTTGCTAAGCTTGCACAGAATAATGATCAGCTAAATAAAACAATTTAAATAATAATGACATCACAATAGCAAATAACCTAGTGTATGAAAAATGTACTGTAAAAATTAACAACAACAAAACAAAACGAACAAAAACAAAAAACAACAACAACCTATGAATATCTGCTAATGCAAACGAATAGTGAGTGTTGTCCAGTAACGCCGTCAATTGTCCCATGCGACTAGGATGATAGAGAAGTCCCTTGGGATGTCCATGCCAAAATAAAAAAATTATGAAATTTAAAACTTTCTCTGCTAGGGAACCCCTCCCTGTGGTTGAAAAGTAGCCCTAGCCCGTTGTGGTTATAGTCACATGACCGACACACCCAATTTTGGGGGGCTTTGCCCCCATATCCCCCAATATGCTCGGGAGGCTTCGCCCCCCGCACCCCCCAGATGCTGTGACAAACATATGAATCAGGCTAATGTGAGTGAATTGAACATGAATAGGATGCTGCTGAATTGTTAGGGCCTTGTAATATGCCCGTGGACATTTGACGGCATTACCGGACTACTATGCATATCATACAGATGTACACACAAAGAACAGTCCAACAAGAAGGGAGAAAGAAGGGAGAGTAAGAAAGAGATAGATGGAAAAAAAAAAAAAGTTTCATACAGAGGAGGAGGGGGAACTGGGATTTCCCCCTCAAGGTTCTAGCTTCCCCCCACCCAAGAAGTTATAAATAATTGAATAATAATATACTAGATCAGATTTAATAGCAATAACAATACCGCGCACAATATGCACTACAAGTGCCAGCTCCACTACACTAAACTACATCTTCCCCAAGCAAAACATGCGAAAAACACCATATCCACGTACATACAAACCCGCGCGCATACACACATCTAACCATGGCACGATCAAGCTTTCCCAGTTTGAAATAGAGAGCACCACTACCGTTGAGTATCTCTGGAGGAATATCAGCTCCCACTTTATCTGTCAGAATGTGTGATGACTTATAGTATGCATCAACAGCTAAACAACAAGAACGTCAACAAAAACTTGAGTCAAGTGCTTTTTGTACCATTTTGCTACTCCAATTTTAAATGTTTGTGAAGATCGTAAATAACAACTAAATATGCAGTATTCTGCTTACGTTGTTCAGAATTGGTTGTCATTATTTTTATTATTTATTTAAAAAAAGCTCCAGTTTTTGTATTACGTAGCAGGGCTCTGAATCACATAGTGCCTCCAGATGAGGGCACTATATGTGACTGTCTATGGGAAAATCGGGCACAACGCAGCATGCGTAGACGTTGCGAAAAGATAGATTTAGTTCTTAAAATTGTATAAAATAAACCTAACGAAGGGAACGGTTAGGTGATATATAGCGGGAATGCTAAAGCTACGACGATAAAACTTGGAGAGCTTAATATCTGGATGCCGAGGTGTGTGTAAGTGCAAAAAATAAAATGTTTTTGTCGGGGCCGTGTTGTGCCCAATTTTCCTGTAGACGGTCACATATGTAGTGCCCTGGTAGAGGGCTACTACATGTAGTGCCCTGGTAGAGGGCTACTACATGTAGTGCCCTGCCTCTCAGGGTATTAGCAATGACTATCGTTGCTATTTTCTAAATTAGTTAAACACTGTGCGTCCGTTGGAAACTACTGTGTTTAGGGTCCCTCTGGCGTCATTAGTAGTACCCTTGTTTCACTTGGGATGCCACAACCCTGGCACTTCAGGACCCTACACAGTAGTGCCCTCGGTGACAGTGCCTAATTATTATATAATCAGTTCCAAATACATTACCAAGTACCATATACTTGCAGTTAGACGTTGCCTTCAATACTTAACCTCCCAGCTCGAGAGACTTAATAAAACGTCAGCCACTCTTGAATAGTAGCTGCAGACAAATGTTACTGATTCCACATAGTGCATTAGACCACTATAGAACTTCCAAATGTAGGAGTAAATTCATGTACTCTATAGTCCACTTGGTCAACATTAATAACAACTCTTGAATTAATAGCCACTATTGAATAGTAGCATTCATCAGCAGTAAGTTATAAAGAAACATTATTGCAAAAATGCTCTATCAAAGTAAACCCAACACATGGTTACAATTCAGTTCTCATGAGATGCTGAGCAAAATTTCATATTATATGGTTGGTTGGTTTACCCGCCATATATGACCACCAACTATGGACTGGAGCTAAACAAATGACTTACCACACCCACCTATACATTCCCCTGCATCAGGACACTGCCCAGTTCTATATTGCATTGACCACACCTACCATTAAATCCCCCTGTTCCAGGATACTAATGCATTGACCACACCCACCATTAAATCTCCGTGTTCCAGGATACTAATGCATTGACCACACCCACCATTAAATCTCCGTGTTCCAGGATACTAATGCATTGACCACACCCACCATTAAATCTCCCTGTTCCAGGATACTAATGCATTGACCACACCCATCATTAAATCTCCTTGTTCCAGGATACTAATGCATTGACCACACCCACCTTTAAATCCCCCTGTTCCAGGATACTGCCCAGTTCTATCTAAGTCTCCATATCATCTGGGAACTGGTCTGTCACTTTCTTCAAGTACTCCTAAATATTTCATAGTTGCTAGGCTTAGCTGCCAGAACCTTCTCAAAACACTGGGTAGCATTCTTACTGTCACCTTGGGCGATGTACATCGTGAGGCAACACTGGACAAAAACCTGGTGGCCTGCAGTGAACATGAAACACTAAATTGTTGTATACAATTAGTCTACTTGATTGTTCATCACTGGACTATGAATATGAAGCTAAACATTCATACTGTGTGCTATACGCTGAGCGTGTAACAAAGCTGCAGAACAACTGGTCCAGTGGGTACAACACTTCTCTATATGCGACTGCCTACAGAAAAATCACGCCCAATGTGGCCTCCATAAAAAAAATAATAATAATAATAAAAAAATTTTTTTTTTGCACTGAGTCGTCAGCATCTAGATATTGAGTTTCCAAGTGTTATAGTCATAGCTTAAGTGGTTCTCAATACATTCTACACAATCGTTCCCTTCCGTTAGCTTATTTAATGCAATTTTAAGAATTCGACCAACCTTTTCCCTGACATTTACACACGCCATGTTGTGCCTGATTTTCCTGTAGACGGTCACATATAATGACCTGTATTATCAAAAATTAACCAACTGTATGAAATGTATGTGGATTAGCACCTCCGAATACAAGAGTTTTGTATAGGCATACAGGGAGCTGGGGAAGGAAGAATATTCTCTAAGTGAAAGTCTCTCCCCCTCCCACCCCCCTCAAGAAAAATAATCATAATCACACTCTTTCTTAAAATATGCTGTACTCAGTACTAGCCATAGAATACATACAACAGTACCCTCTAGCAGTCATTACAACACAATGTACACACCGAGTTCTCGTCTTCACCTATCCAAGTACAAAAATGAGTGTGGCTTAGCATACTTGAAGTCTCCCCTCAGCAAAAAATCCAGTATGAAACCCTGCCAATATGTAAATTCCCGATGATGCTTATGTGTGACCTACATGTAACACTCTTGCCTGTTTTATCATGCCCATCAACTCTAATTGCTATGTTTCCAAATTGGCACCTTTACTTTCTCTTTGTGAAATTTCTCATTATTATTACCTGAGTTGTCTACAACTCCTTGTGTTGTTCTTTCCTCCCTGGCTCACTCAATGAGTGCTGTTCCTTTACCAGCAGCTGACAAATGGGAGTGCGTCTTACAGCGTCCCCTTTTAGTGGGGTGTTTGTGTTGGTGGTAGTAGTAGCTTCTGTGCTGAAAATACATGAAATAAGACAAAAGCAAAAAAAAAAAAAAAAGTGAAGTCAGAGAATATGCAGTACTCAATACTAGCCATGAAACCTTTTCACAATATCATACTCCACAAGGAGATTTAAAAAATCAAAGCCCGAAAAAAATGACTACTTGAATATGAAAAAAAAAAGAAAAAAGATCAACGTTTATCCAATTGGTAGGTCAGTTTAACTGTACTAAATGTCTCATTTCCATACTTAAAGCTTTACCCCTCAAATAAAAATCCTGTATCAATCCCTGATGGGGCTAAAGTTGAAGTGATCACATATAAAAGGAACACTGCAGTTATCATCAGATAAAAATGTTATTGAAGTTCTGATTATCAACCAATATCACACCAGTGCTCTGGAGCTTATCGCTATCTATAAAATTGGTTATCTACCTTCACACAAAGTATCCATATCTCAAGCTAGCTCAATCAATGTTTTGTTGTGTGTCCGCGTTTTCATTTTGTAGAATCTCGCTCTCTGCCGCCATTTACATCACGATCCAATAATAGACACTCTTTTTAGGACAAAAACCCTTTACCCCATCAAGTATCAAGGGATTTAGGATAAAGATACCCTTTACCCTCCCATTAAAAGTTAAGCGTTATCCCTTTACCAAAAGTAATTTTATTCTTGGCTTTGTCTGTGTAGAGGGCAGAAGCAGAAGAAATGTTTAGTCTAATCAGTCTAAAGATGTCTCGTCGATGTAAGTAAAGGTATTCATACAAGTGTTGTTTGGTAATAGCAACCTAAGTCAGATTTGGGCTTACCATATGGTGGGGTTATCAGCCACCTGCACATTGCATATTTAGCTGATTTCAACTTGATGAGAACAGAAGCTTTATGGTTACAAGTTCGCCTAAATATATCTGTGCATGTGAATGTCAGAAAGTGTACACCCTATGCTTCTAAATAATGGTTTGCAAAATCATGACACTAATGTACTGATAGAATGTATCATAGTTATTCTAATTACAGCACCAAAATAATTCAGATTCTGAAATAGTCTATTATTAGAACAGAACATTAATTGTTGGTTTGAGCTGGTTCTAAAATTAGGTCTGAGCGCTTAGCAATTAGGATGGAGTTGGACCTGTGACCTTGGCAAGTGATCAGTACATTGTCACATCTTCGTGCAGTGATGGCAATTTTGGAGGACCAGCACTAAATTTCATCTTCTCTGCTTCCCTTTCATAAAAAGCAGTAGTTTCAGCCCAGATAGAGGTAGAAGATAGTCCCACAAATCTATGTATGCTATGAGTCCGTACATATTGGCTAAGCACCACAGAATAATTCCAAATTCAGTTTAGTTTGTAATAGAACTAGGAAGAAAATATTACCGCGAAAAGGTGCTACTATTAGAGTGGTGCTGTAATTAGAATATGGTATAGAGCAGAGTCTATATCCTTGAAGCCCTGTAATATTATAGAAATGAATCCAGTGTTATAGGTATACTATGTATGTGTAATCATGTAGGAATCTGTGATCTTGATGAAGAGATTTGTTGTGTTCTCAGTGACAGCAAGAGGTGAAATAGAGAGTTTGTATTGAACATGAGTAACTAAGGTAGTCAGGATTAATAGCATGAGTAAGGTAATTAGAATGAGGTGATGCATCGTACGACTAACCATGCTATTAGTTGCTAATAGTTTGCCAACATCCTAACATGTATTAGAATTGCAGTGCTATTAGCTGTTTATTTAGCATTGATATTTTGTCCTTGAGCTGATGATCAAAGCAGTGGTTTTCTAGGCAGGGCTGTAAGATTGAAATGTGCATTTGTTGACCCTTACCAAACATACCTTTAAATTTAAAATTTGTTATGCAACATTCATGAGGATTCGATATTAAAAAAACAAACAGCTAGAACCTGTGATATTTACAAAATTCATTAGTATTTAAAAATAATTGGATTTTTTTTGACAAATGCTTAATAAGTGTCTGTTGAATAAAATCAGTTGTCTTAGTTTCACTCATCTCTGCAGTTGTTCTATCACAGTTCCTTCTGTACCTTGGATCCCATTAGAAGTTAAATAAAAGTAGAGGCTGGATAATAAAATCATGATACGTCATGTTCGCTCTTTGGCAGTAGTTTCACTTCTCTCTGGTCCTGTTTTCCTAAATCACACTGTAGTAACAGTGCAGTCTAACATATCTTGTTACATACCACTTTTTACCCATTACACGTGTGCCTGTGGAGATATGTATGCATTTATGTGGCATGTGTATGTGTTCATGTTTGTGTAGGTGAAGTACTTTCTGACAATGGGCCTAACTGATATGTTTGATGTGGTAAGTTAAATGCAGCTAAATGTGTTAAAGTCATGACATGCACGCACGCACACAAACACACACACACACACACACACACACACACACACTGTCTATGAGCCCAAGCAATGATACAGATACTTTCTATTTAGTTAACCTGCTTATTCTTACCAGATTTGTATGGTTATGTTCATATCTGGTAAAGGGACAGTAAGTATGCAAATAAATAACAGATTTCAGCAAGAAGTCAAGATAACATTATCATTATATTGAATGCGTAACCCTGAATATTCTGGGGCCCTGGTTAATTCTATGCATATTCTAAATTTTGAATTTCTGTCTAGCAATACTTATCTATGGCTAGGCTGGGTATAACTGCTTGTGGAAAGAAAATCTGATATTTCTGTGCTTGCAAGATTGTGTTGTATGTGATGTAGATAATGTGTGCCATCATGGAAGAGTGAAGATCTGTTCTCAAGTCATCTTCTATTGTTGAACCTTCACTTGTTGATCATGTAGAGTTTTTTTCCTTTTTTTTCTTTCTTCAAAATGTAATGTATAAACATTATTAGTGAGAATTTATTTAAAACAACCCAAATAAAATTATAGTGACATCAGGTGGTCATTACAGGTAAAACTCTATTAAGGAAGTGTATCAAGGCTGTATTTTACTTGACGATCTATCCTAATTCAATATATGCACGTTGGGTACAAGGTCCTCAGATATACAAGACAAAAGATAAAGCACAGAAATAAAAAGGGATAAGTGGCATTTAATTATTTTATAATAGTCTCTATGGTATAGATATGTAGTATTGTATTTTGGCAAGAACTTCAAATATATTTGATTTACTGAGTCACACTCATACCATTTGTTTATCACACACAGCCACCAGTCTTTTCAAGAAATTGACAAAATTCAATCATAATATAACAAAAAGGTTTTCCTTAGACTGCTTTTACAAGTTGCTCTCACCAGGATTTAGGAGTATACTATAAAGTGTTGTGATACATCATAGGGTGTTATGGTACACCATAAGGTGTTTCATTAAACACCTACTTTATAGTAGGGTGTTATGGTGCACCATAGAGTGTACCATAACACCCCTGTTTAATAGGGTGTTCCATTACACCCTAGTAATGGTGTACCGTTACACCCCATTTTTTACTGTGTGTAAGAGTCTCGCTCGCTACGCTCGCTGGCCAAATACAATTTTAAGAACTAAATCGAGCTTTTTACGACGTCTACGCATGCCGCGTTGTGCCAGATTTTCCCATAGACGGTCACATTTTATGGTTCTACATCTTCGCCTGATCATATTGAAGTAGGGGAACTTGTACAGAATCTCTTAATTAGCATATTTTACGGTTCGACATCTTCTCCTGAACATATTGAAGTAGGGGAACTTGTCCAGAATCACTTAATTAGCATATTTTATGGTTTGGCATCTTCGCCTGATAATGTCTAAGGAGGGGAACTTGTCCAGAATCTCTTAATTAGCATATTATTTACGGTTCGACATTTCTCCTAAACATATTGAAGTAGGGGAACTTGACCAGAATCACTAACTTAGCATATTTTATGGTTTGGCATCTTCACCTGATCATATCGAAATAGGGAACCTGTCCAGAATCACTTAATTAGCATATTTTACGATTTGACATCTTCGCCTGATCATATCGAAGGAGTGAAACCTGTCCAGAATCACTCACTTAGCATACTATATGGTTCGGCACCTTCACCTGATCATATCGAAGGAGTAGAACTTGTCCAGAATCACTTAATTAGCATATTTTATAGTTGGACGTGTTTGGTGGACTAAAATATAGTGAGATACTACCGGGGACCATGTAAGTTGCATATTTTATAGTTGGACTTGTATAGTGGAGGACTAAAATTTAATGAGAGAAACTGCCGCAGGGGGGGGGGGACTATGTAAATAACCTATGTTATAGTTATAAACCAAAATTGAGGTTTGTATGCGATTTATAAACTCCGAGACACGAGGGCGCAGCCCGAGTGGCGAGGATTTATAAATAGAAATACAAACCTAATGATTTTGGTTTATAACTATTTTATAGCCAGAACATAAACAACGAGCAAAGTATAGCGTTAGCTATCTTAGTAATTGTATTAAAGTACCCAAACTCTTCATTATTCCATTTTGCTTTGATCTGCCTTCTACCATAATTATGGTTGCTAAGAACTATATCAGACTTTTCCCCGCTAATACATTTTCTTACGGGCATACCAGACTGTATCAGATTTATAGTTCTTAACGACAAGCGCGGTCGCTCGGGTAACGGGCTATAAGTTAATGTTATAGTTGGATGTGGTTAGTGCACTAAAATATTAATAATAATACCACACTTTTTTTGTATTGAAAATGACTATGCTATGGTATTAGAACATTTTATTTACTATATTTCATAATTAGATGAATAAAACTATCAAAATAACAAAATATCACGCGCATAATACATATTAATAATTAAATTGAATTAATTTTCTATTTTTGTAAAACTTACTTAATCTTAATATTGTAGTATCTGAGAGCCTGTGATTGGGTTGATCATACCCTCCAAATATTACTATTTCTGTGAGCTCAGAAGAAATAACAAAAGCAGCAGCACAGTGACGTCGTCTAGGCTGTGACAAGATGGTCATCTAAAGTACAAAATATTGAACAATAATCATGAAATGCAAATTTTAACATTATGATTTCTAGAACAATCAAATACACCACAAACATGTATTGCTTGAGTATTTTGATCAATAAAATTGTTACAAAAGAAATTCAATTTCAATATATCTGAGATGTCAATAGTTTTAATGATTTTCTTCTCAAAATGTCGTTAAAATTTTTTTTTACTGAAGTCTTGCAATTTTTATCATTATGATTTCTAGAATATAATTAAATACAATTCAAATTTTTTTGCATGAATATTGAGATCAATAATTTATTTACAAAATACATTTTCACTTTAATATAATTATCTGTGATGGCTAATGGTCTTTTTGTATCTCTTTTTGCATGAGAATACCACACAATAATGTTCTTGTTTGTATTCAATTGGTCAAAAAATTTTGTTCCTCATTCAATGATTCAGTCAGTCTCAGATGAAATAATTACAATTGATTAATGAAGAGGACTTTGGCAAGAAGTCGAAATGTTGTGTTAAGTTTTAATTAACAATATTATGGCTGTTAGAATGAGAAAATTTGCTATTTTCATACCTCTTATAATGGTTTATTCGTTGATACAAAATATAACTCTGCATATGTACTTTAACATGTATTGCTGATAATTAGTGAAGTTTTTTCTAAAGGTAACCAGATAATTTTTAGTAGATGTGAGAGTATTTACATTACTATTATCTTATACATATCATTTGTTAACTTGTTGTATTTACTTTTACTGTACTAGTGGTGTGCTTGAGCACAAATGGCGAGCGAGCCTCAAACTACACTATTGTTAAATGATTGATTTTAACAACTAATACTCAAGCTACTAAAATAAAGTTGAGTTTTTAAATTAAGTTAATGCGGTAAAGGGGTTTCAATTCCATAGTAACTGCTCCCCGCAACTGTTTGAATTGAAAAAGAAGCAACAAAATCAAGTCACGTTATTTAAAATTTGTTTTGTGATATTCTTAATAGTAGTTGTAACACACAATACTTTCACACAACTGAACATACCTGCGCAAGATTTACCTTCGTAGTTCGTCTAGTGGACAATGAATTTTCAAGTAAATGCTGTTGAGTAGGGCTTATATAACTGTGACAAATAGCGTATTAACTTACCACCGCCACTAACTCGAATAGAAATGGAGCTCCCATAAGTTTTTGCGTTTTAACTGCACCCGCATTCAATTTCTAAGGTGATACGGGTAATGGTCGCTAAACCAGAGGATTCTGTTTAGTAAAGTTTGGGATGGGGTCGAACGCCGAGCGAACACAAAAATACGGAGGGTCAAAGTACAAAATGACATACATACGTCCAAACATATATCTAAATAAATAAACAAACATCCCCGATTTTCGATTGTGTTACCCCTGTAAGTGTCTCGCTCGCTACGCTCGCTCGCCAATAAATCTAACATTTGTAATTAAAGTACATTTTGTTTTAATAAAATCTAAAATAGAAAAAGTTTATCGCAATAGCTGCAATGGCTTCACTTATTTTGTTATTTCACATGTAATAATAATTACCACAATTATTATAAATCTAAATATTAAAACTATCTGGTCTGAATATTTCTTGATTAAAAAAGAAAATATCATTATTCTATAAGCTGTTGTTTTAGTTTTTATATGATGCATCTACATATCCTGTGATGTATTAATAATTAAAATTTTCTAAATATTTAAATCATCTTAATTGAAGTTTATTGTAATTAGTGATCACCTATAGATATGGGAAAATCTGTAAACACCTTATGTTCTTTGAAACCGTGCCTAGGTTAAAGATCTGGTGGTCTGAGCTATACAACTAGTGTTAGTATGTGTGAACTATCTAGCATCAATGTTTAGTGTATATGTCATATATTCAGTGCAAATATATTAGCAATGAGTCCCTAGTTGTCTCTCGCACTCTTTAGTAGCTCATAGGCTCCAACTCTAACAGATTTAAAATATCCTTTTCCCAGAACGTTCCTTGTTTTGTCCGTGAAAAATGTCAGCTAGATGATAATAGATCATTGTGTAGATTTAGCTATTTTTATTTTATATTATATTATACGTCAATATATGAATAATGATAGAACAAAACCTCACTCATTTCCTTGCAATAATGTGGTATAATGAGAGCAACAATACAATTGGTAAAGGTTTGAAATGTTCGTAGCAGAAAAAGATAGAAAAAGATTATTTTCACTTATGGTAGCATATTCCACATCTATTAATTTATCTAATCTTTAAAATGGCCAGATTCTGAAGCTATCTGGAGAATAACAAAGTCTATGAATACTTCTAGATTAATTGGCGAGCGAGACACTTACAGGGGTAACACAATCGAAAATCGGGGATGTTAATTTATTTATTTGTATATATGTATGGACGTATGTATGTCATTTTGTACTTTGACCCTCGCATTTTTGTGTTAGTTATGTGGTCAACCCTGTCCCAAATTGCACTAAACAGAATCCTCTGGTTTATCGATCAGTACCCGTATCACCCTAGAAATTGAATTGTTTACCGTTTTGAATTCTTTTGCGGGTGCAGTTAAAACTTGAAAACTTAAGGGACTTCCATTTCTATTCGAGTTAGTGGCGGTAGTAAGTCAATGCGCTCTTTGTCATGGTTATAAGCCGTGCGCAACAGTATTTACTTGAAAATACATTGTCCACTAGACTACCGCTAAGGTAAGTCTGTGTAGGTGCATGTCCAGTTGTGTCACTACTTAGCTAAAGAATATCACAAAGAAAACGTTTAAATAACGTGTATAGTTTTGTTGTTGTTTTTTCTCTTCAATTCAAGCAGTTGCAGAGAGTTGTTACTATGGCACTGAAATCCCTTTACGGTGTATGCGAAATTTAAAAACTGGACTTTATTTTCAGTAGCTTCAGTGTTAGAAGTCAAAATCATTCATTTAAAAATAGTATAGTCTTTAGGCTCGCTCGCCATTTGTGCTCAAGCACATCACTAGTATATATAACATATACCCAATTTTGCATTATCCACCCCTAATACTGTCTCGCTCGCTCGCCAAATATATCTGAAATCTCAATTGAATACGACTGAGAGTCAGCTTCGCTCGCTTAGCTCGCTCGCTGAACTAGTGGTGCGCTCGAATAGTGCAAATGCATGGCGAGCGAGCAGACTCTTTTTACAGAAAAATAGGACAGAAATTACATCTAACTGTAGTGCACATTCCATTCTCAGTTAGCATCAGAGAATCTAAAGTCTCTGATCCCAGACTAAACTAACAGAATTACCTGAATAAACTTCGAAAGCAGTGGCAAAGAAGCGCAGCTTGACAAAGACTTCACAATTGTTTCAAGAAGAGAGCAGCTGTAAACTTTTTGGTTGAAACAAAGTTGCGTAAGGCAGTGCAGCAGGATTCTCCGCGCTCGTTAATTGAAAAATACTAGAACTGTGAACGCTTTACCTAACTTACCTAATTAGAAGCGCGGGCGAAAACAGAAGTCTCACGTACCCCATAAACAGATAAATAAATATAGCGAAATCTCGATCGAGTTACCCCTGATGGTGTCTTGCTCGCTTCGCTCGCTCGCCAACTAGTGATGTGCTTGAGCACAAATGGCGAGTGAGCCTAAAGACTATACTATTTTTATATGAATGATTTTGACTTCTAACACTGAAGCTACTGAAAATAAGGTCCAGTTTTTTAATTTAGCATAAACGGTAAAGGGATTTCAGTGCCATAGACGCTATTCGCTATTAGAGCACATCACTAGTCTTACCTAGCTATCAGGCTCGCTCGCCATTTGTGCTCAAGCACACCACTAGTATACATGTAGAAGGACTCAACTATTTCAATTATGTTTTTTATGGTTTGCAGCACATAATATTTATTAAATTGATGAGCAAACAAGTGCATAATAAACAATTAAGGTTAATAGATCTATTTTATATAAATATATATATATATTTGAAATCTGACTGAAGATTATATCATGATGGTGTAAAATATGAATCCTTCTCACATCATGCTTTTTAAGTATTTGACTACCTCAGTTTGATGCATAACATGTCATAAATGTAAATTGATTAAAACATTTCATCTATTGATTAATTCTAGTAAACATATTTAATGTAGTAAATTAAAAAATGTAAAATGCTGCAGTGGTTGATAATTATCACAAGTCAATAATTGTATCATGTATTTGACTGATTATAATATTTCACTTAATCTTAAGTAACTAGCATAATGTCTAAATAAAAGAATACTTATAATTAAATATGTAATGCACTAAGGTCCCAATTATTATATACTTGGAAGACTGTAACTTGTTTACCTCATTTACATTATTCAAATAATTAAATTTAACTGTTGGCTTTAAATATATTATTACATAATTGTTTGAATTATTTCAACTGAACTATAATTATAAAATATACCTGTTGCCAACTTTGTGCTTGTACATCGAGACACCAAACATCACTTAAAGTCTTGTTGTCGTAATCATAACCACCAATTACTAACAGCTGTGGGTTGTTGGTATTATAATCTAGACAAACAGTTGCATGAACACTTCTAGGAGATGGTTGTGGGGCTCCATTAGGATACACAAGTTTGGTAAACACCTAGAAAATAATGAAACAAAATATTCCCAATAATCATAATTGCTTTAAATTTTAACACCATAGACTGAAGTGGTTGTGTATCTATTAAAATAACAGACAGTATCACTGCATCATACAGTCATAATTACATGTATAACATGAACAAGATGATGCACTTAAATTAAAAAATATAAAAATATTTCTAAATATAATATGGTAAAGTAAACACAAATAGCTGTATATATAAATGATAAAGTATTAATGTTACATAATTAAGATTAAAGCATAATTGGAAGGTCGACAGAAACTGGAATAAAATAAGATAACTATAAACCAGTGAATTCTGGCAGATTGAAAAGAATTTAGAGAAAATATGTTATAATTAATGATATTATTAGATGTTTAATAAAAATATTATAAGATATTTATTTAGTCTACTTATATACATCTGCTGAATGTAAGCTGCTACATAAGTGACCTCTTAGTACAACATTCTTTGTGAGTGTGGCGTGACAGGTCGGTCGGACGAGTAGGAGCCGCCACCAGAGTTACGTCTCTCTCACAGTTTAGCCGCTAGAGGCTTTCAAACCTCTCCCAACCCCAAGGCTCAATTCGGAGGTTTGGCAAGGATTAGCTATGAGACTTTAGAGCATGAGACACAACTGAAAGGTCGCGCATACCCGTAGGCCAATATATAGGGAACCCACGAGCATGCGCGCGACAAAGAAATGAAATGATGTAAGGGTGTGCGTGATGACGAATAAATGACTTGAGTTCGGGTGACTTGTAATGTGCACGTAAGTAAAAGAGTGTGTGTTTGTGAATGTGGCGGTCCGTACCACCACAATGAGTGCAGCTGCCTTCTGACCTTTTATCAGCACAAACTACACCCTGTCGTACAACAGAAACTGATCAGATAGTACTAATAATGTTAGCATGATTAATAGATTCCAGTTCTATATAACTCATATTACATAACCACATTCTACATTAATATTAATTTTGGAATATTATACTGTATGTTTGTAAATACAAACATATTGAATGCATTCTACTTGAGATGAGAAATGAATGTGATAAAATAGTTCTAATCTGAACTTGATGGTGCTAGTCATTTTACATATCATAAACTTATTAAATTTATAAATGTAATTGACATAAAGGTAAGGTATTTATCATTGCATAACATATAGTCTTTGTATGAACTGATTGATTTGAATAAACTATTAGAACAATTATGTACTGAGGCTAGAACTAGTATTTTAATATTTAATGGTCATATATAAATTTGACATAAAAATGAAATCATTTAATTTAATTCTGAAACTAGCCAATATTGAATACTGCTTTGCCTAACGTATTAATGTTTAAAGTATTTCCACAATTACCAACTAAGAATGTCGTTAGTGAAATCAATGTTCTATATTGTTGATCTGCATCCTGATGGGCAACAGTGCTGGATCTGAAAGTGTTTATTTCCTAAAGTAGGCTGTATTGAAATCTTCAAATAGAATTACCTCCATAGAGGGTATTTAGTAAACTCAAAAATTCATTTTAAAAAGTCCCAAAGACAGTGTCTTGAAGACTACATCAAATTCTTATCGTAATAGTACAATAAAAATGCTTTGCCAAAAACTTACTACCTCATTATACTTATAGACTAATCATGATAGCAAAAGCTAGTATTTATGAAATCACTTATTATGCTCAAAATTATGCCAGCACAATTTACCAACCCCTAGTTAATAGGTACATATAATCATGAAAAAAAGAGATACTGGTTTATGAGAAATAAGGAAAATACAAAGATTTTTTAGCTAATGGTGAAAATATTTTCTATAATTCTCAAATTCAACCATGAAGAAAATTATTGAATGAGCAACAACTATCAAATAATAATATTCTCTCCAGAATTAATAAATGCTATACTTGTTGCTTTGGTATACTACAAACTTAGTCTGCCATATCATCAGACAAATAGTCAAAATTCGGACTCAGCATTTCAATAAGTAGAAATGCATTCGTTAGAAGATAGTTATTATTGGAGTATGAGGAAAAACAATGACGACAATAAGTGATTGTTATTATAATTGTATTTCCAGTTACAGGTAAGAAATACAGTTGCTAAATAAAATGAGGGCTCTTTCTGCTTGCTTCATTTTTTTGATGGCTGCAATCAAGCTATTAACTTATCCTTTCTTGAACACCTGATCCACAACTACAACTACTTCATAGTACATGTTAATCACAAGTCTTGTTTGGAAATGAACGCATTACATCCTCAGCGTCAATTAAGTATAAACCACTGAATTAATCACTAACAATAATTGACTGCTAAATCACAACATGAACTCCACATATCAGTGAGTAAATGCAACTCACAGCAAAAGTTTACTCTTCACAATATTTTCTAATAGCAAAGTATTCCAACACATTTCATGTAATTTAAATATTTCATACATATTTATATGAATGTAAATGAGGAGCTAATGCTATAATAAAATATAAGTACATATTATAATAATTGATACTAAAATATTATTTGCATTTAATTATAATAAAATATAGATACATATAATATTTTAGTATAACAATTGTAAAGTTTCAGTACTATATATAAAGTAACTTATGTTATAATGCCGAAATTGTAAAAGTGTAGACTTGTTATAAAATGTATTTCTTTAAAAATTTAATGTTGTATTTTCTATGCTTGCCACATTAAACAATTCTTACCATCTGTGTCAAGTCTATGAGGTATGTATCATTGAGTCTACTAGTACCATCATATCCACCAAACAAGACTGCATGAGTAGGACTAATACCGGTGAGAGTAAAACCAGCTCTTGGTGAAGGTCGAGTTCCAGTAATTAAGGGAGGAGACCATGTACCTAAATAGAAATAATACATTTTTATACTAATAGATGAACCAACAATTCGTAAATTTTTTTCTGAATTTTTTAAAGACTACTTATAGAAACTAAGATCCTTCATGAAAAAATGTATTTAACTTAACTGCTTCCCATATGGTTCGCTTGACTGTAACTATTTTGGAGGTGTAAACACACACATACACACACACACAGATGTAGTTTTGGCAAATCTTGTTTGAGGATCAGTAATGATAATAAATGTTGACTTAATTCACATATTAAAGGAATATGAATTATATATTCCTAAAATAGTATAGACACGAACTAATTAAAGTGAATACTAAACAACTTATTAGCTTTAGTTATATCATAAACACCATTTATATTCTGAGCTGAAAGGTCAACTCTTTGATCAACTTTGTTCCTCTATTTTTGCAATTGAGAACTCCCACCTTCTTTTTGCATTGTAATTCTGCCTGTAACTTTCAAAATCACATGATATAATTCTCACACAATCTTATCACAAAAATGAAATGTTGGATTTTAAAGGATAATACTAGCACTTTCTGATGTAATTTAAATGTACACTTCTCAAGTTAAATAAGTAACCTCAAAATAGCTATTACAATTTTAGATTCATTTTAAAATGAAGATATATATATATTATTCATTTGATACAGGAGAATATCACGAGTCTGTTAGCTTAGTATTTACGCGAGTGCCGCAGGCACGAGCCTAAATACCGCCAATCAGACGAGTGATATTCTCGGGTATCAAATGGATAATAAATTTATTAGGTACTGCTCATGGCAATACCTTGGTAACAAGAAATTTACCTAGGGGGACGTAATAACCCAACGTAATAACTATGAACACAGGTGATATGGAAAAATATTGCCCTAAGTGTGGTGTAATGGACACCAACATTAATTAACTGTTTAAGTTCCACCCATACATTGACTCTGATGTACTTCCCATGTCCTTCCTCTGTAATTATTTAATTATCTAGTTTATTCATGTTTCGTTTTCTCATGCATCCTTATTTTTTTGTGATAGCTGGTTTTCTATATATTGGCTGGCTATGTATCATTCTGGGAGTTTTTGCTGCATCTCATATTAACCTTATGACACTAACTGAACCAAGAATTAACCTCTCTCGGGCTCAGGGAAGCTTAACTCCTGGTGGCAGCGACCTGCCTAGAACTGATTCATCTCTCTTCTGGGGAACTTATTCTAGCCTTCCTTAGCCAGAAGGTCAAGAAGCTCCTGGGAACTCTAATCTCCCACACATGGTACTTCCCATGTCCTTCCTCTGTAATTATTTAATTATCTAGTTTATTCATGTTTCGTTTTCTCATGCATCCTTATTTTTTTGTGATAGCTGGTTTTCTATATATTGGCTGGCTATGTATCATTCTGGGAGTTTTTGCTGCATCTCATATTAACCTTATGACACTAACTGAACCAAGAATTAACCTCTCTCGGGCTCAGGGAAGCTTAACTCCTGGTGGCAGCGACCTGCCTAGAACTGATTCATCTCTCTTCTGGGGAACTTATTCTAGCCTTCCTTAGCCAGAAGGTCAAGAAGCTCCTGGGAACTCTAATCTCCCACACGTGGTGGCAGCGGTAACTCTGGAACCTTCCTTCTTCATCAGCCGTCTTGTCAACCTCTCTCCACTTCTACCATATCAGCTAAATTTCATATCCTTTACTTGTTTATTTGTACATGCTAAGAATTGTTATTGTTTTAGTCAATTATTTCTTTCTTGTATTTTCTAGCAATTTAATCATTTGTCTAGAACGCTGTTGTACATTTTTTTCCTGTGTAATTGTTGTGTCATTGTCTCTTTTTGCTTTGTATGCCATTATGTCCACCTCCCCTGGGGATCCTCCAACTTCTGCAATGGATGCTTCTCACCGTCCGCTTCACTCGATGACTACTCGCGGTCAAGCGAATAAACGCAACTCTTCCATCGAAGCGGCATCACTCCAGCCGACGGATGATCGCGAGCCTACTGCCGAGGTACTTACAATGACTGATAGTCATGAACCTTCAGTGGGTGTATCTAGACCACCACCTATGCCAGTAATTGGTGAGGCTCTTTCGGGTTCAAAAGATGCTCCTACTTCCTCAAGCGACATAATGCTACTGCTGCAGTATTTAGAACTACAGAGAAAGGAGGACCTAGATCGCCAAGACCGTTTCCAGGCCAAACAGTTGGAAATTCTCAAGGCTAAAGAAGACAGGAAAGCAACTCTCCAAAAGGAACTAGCAGACAAAGAAACCACCTTGCAAAAAGCTAACACAATCAGGAACATCGAAGACAAGGTTCGTCGCGAGCGGGAGCAAGCAGCTAAAGAAATCTCTCGCATTCCCAAGATGATGTCTTCCGAGACTGCGTATGCCTGCTTCTCAAGGATTGAACGTACGTTTATTGAACAGTCTGTTCCTGTAGAAATGTGGGTGCATGGGTTACAGCAAATACTTACTGGGAAAACACTTGAGTACTATTTCCGTCATGCTGGGTCATTCTCTAAAGACTATCATGGTTTAAAGTCAGTCATTTTAAAGTCTTGTGGTTATTCCAGTGAAGACCTACTTGACTTTGTTAAACCCATAGTTGGCTACAGCATCCCAGATTCCTCTTGGCATTCAGAATGCTCTTTTAGGTTCTATGAGCTAGTAAAACACTGTCCCTCTATTTCCTCTTTGACAGGGCCTATTGGTATTGACCAAGCTTTACACCTATTTTCAGATGTTCTAGCTTCATTTACTGCTGTTGCTACTCTCAATTTAGATGGAAGAGCTCACATTTCAGTTTCGAATCCCCTATCTTGGTCCGAGCGAATGAAAGTTTTTGAAACTTACACTCAGTCTCCAGCATTCAAACTGAACAGGTCTAAGAATGACTATAAATATAACAAATTTAGCTCTAACCGTACTTACAACTCAAAACAATCCTCTTCAGTTGAACCTGACAATAAAGCCACTACATCAGCTGACTCTGTTGCTAAACCAGCTGAGAATGCTTACTGTAATTATTGCAAGCATCGTGGTCATACTCTTGAAACTTGTAGAACTCTGCAGAGAAAGAAAGCTAGAGAACTGTCCGATAAACCAGCAAATAACGCACAACAGAAAGTGAGTGGACTGAATAAACTCGTTCACAGTGACTCAGAGGATGATGCTGTAACCTCCTCAGTGGTTAATCGCACCAATGGGGTACCCAACAAATTTAATACTTTGTTGGAAGGCAAGGTCAATGATAAATTAGCCACTTTTGAGTTAGATTCTGGCGCCCAAGTGTCCCTCATTTCACCTGATCTTGTATGTGATAAAGACAGAGTTCCAGGAACCACTTCCGTCTCTTGTGTTTTTAAATTGCGTCAAGTCCTTCCCTTAGTTGAAGTGGATATTGATATCCAGGGAACTAGAAGACGGGTTAGGTTTGGTGTCTCTCATGATTTAGACAACCACTCAGTTCTTTTGGGTAGTGATTTGCCTAAGGATGATTTCTGTCATTTCCTTCTGTTAGCTATTCACAAACCCTGTTCCTCAGTTAAGATAACTAGAGCACAAGCCAGGCATCAGAAGTCTTCTGAAGCAGAGAGAGAACACCAGCAAATACTTGATGGTGCACAGCCTACTGATATTTCAGTTATTGACCCTTTGCCAGATAATTCTCCTCCAGCTATTGACCATGACACTCACACTGACTCACCACAATTGTCTGATGATGATGTGTCTGTTGGGGTTGACTTTCTTTCCACAGGACCAGTGTTGGCTCCTCATTCTGTTGAGAATACGGACTCTGATAACTTTGAAGATGCATGTCCTAGCCCACTTGACAGTGTATCTGCTAAGATCCTGTGTGATGTGCCATTAGTTCAGTTAAATGGTATAGGTAGATCTGGTCTGTGTAAGCTACAAGCCTCAGATACTTCCCTAACTGATCTCAGACGGTTTGCTAAAGATAAAGAAAAGGGTTATAGATTTGTTAATGAGGTTTTAATGGGAACGTGTACAGACCATGGCACTACTAGAGATGTTATTGTTCTTCCCCAATCACTCAGACCCAAAGTGTTAGCTCTGGCACATGACCACTCTGGCCATTTTGGCATAGCTAATACCAGATCAATAATAAATCGGTGTTTCACTTGGCCTGGTCTTGCATCTGATGTTAGGGCATACGTACAAGCTTGTGATATCTGTCAGAGAAATTCTAAGTCTAAACCTGCTAAAGCACCTTTAATGGAAGTAGATGTAATCACTGAAAGGTGCGAGAAAATAGCTCTAGATGTGGTTGGGAAGCTCCCTAGGTCCAAAGAAGGTTACTCTTATATCTTGACTGCCATGGATCTGGCCACTCACTTCATGTTTGCATTTCCTATGAAAGGTTTCACAGCTGAGGAAACAGCTACTAATTTCCTCAAAATAATTCGTGATGTTGGTATTCCTAACCAAATTTTAACCGACCAAGGTTCTAACTTTATGAGTCGGGTTGTGAAGCATGTGACTGATAAGTTTGCTATTAATAGAATACGCACCTCACCATACCATCCCGAGTCAAACGGTCAGCTTGAGAGATTTCACTCAACTCTCAAATCTGTGATCAGAAAATGCATCGATAATGAACGTAATTGGCCTGATGTACTTGACCTGGCTATATTTTATTTAAGGAACATGCCTCATAGAATTTCTGGGTATACCCCATTTGAGCTCCACTATGGGCTAGAGACCCCTCATATTCTTGCCACTCTGAAATCGTTTTGGACTGACCCTGGCAAGCAGCCTGTTAATGTTACACAATACATGTCAGACTTGCAAAATAATTTGAATACCGTATTGCAGTCCATGAGTGTGCGTATGAATGAAGCTAGATTGAGAGAACGTGAAAAAAGAGATGGTGGTACCCTTAGAACTTTTGCTGACGGTTCGCTAGTCCTTTGGAAAACTCCTGGTCTTGGCAAAGCCTTTGCTACTTCATGGGAAGGTCCATACAAGGTAGTTAGCCAGGTCACCCCTGTGACTTATAAAGTTTCTTGGAAGGATGGCACTAAGACTCATTACAAAGTCATACATATTAATCAGCTCAAGCCATACACTGATGAGCCTGATAGTCACTGTCACAAGGTTCTGACTGTTTCAGAGGAGTGTGCTGAGTATGACCCTGAGTATGTTATCCCTGATCACTTTATGGGTGAGAATCTCTCTCCTGATCAGAAGTCATTGATAGAAAAGGTCTATTCCCATAATGCATCCTGCCTCACTGACATTCCAGGGAAAACCGATAATACCACAATGTCTATTCACACCACTAGCAATGTCCCGGTTTGGTCACCTTCCTACACCATTCCTGTTAGTGTCCAGGGTAAGTTCAAGGAAGAGCTTGATTCACTCTTGTCTGCTGGTATTATTGAGCCCAGCCAGAGTGAGTGGTCCTCTCCCCCTATTCCAGTGAAAAAAAAAGATGGATCTACCCGGATAGTTGTCGACTATCGCAAGCTAAACTCTGTGACAATTCCTATGCCATTCTATATGCCTTCAACGGAGGAAATCATATCAAGTCTTGGAAATGCAAAGGTCATGTCTAAGCTAGACTTGGCAAAGGGCTTCCACCAGGTCCCAGTTGAAGAAGCCAGCCGTGATCTGACCACATTCTCTTGTAAATTTGGAAAATTCAGGTACAGGAGAATGCCGTTTGGGTTGAGAAATGCACCTAGTGTCTTTCAGCTGCTTATGCAACGTTGCTTGCAAAATCTGGAGAGGTTCGCTCTTGCTTACATAGATGATGTAGTTGTATTCTCAAATTCCTTTGATGACCACTTAAACCACTTACAACTTGTGTTTGATCGTATTAAGTTATTTGGTCTCACCATTAAACCTTCTAAATGTCGTTGGGCTTGCACAAAGTTTGAATTTCTGGGTTACATCGTTGGAACAGGATCACTGTCTATTCCTGAAGCTCGGATTGAACAATTTCGTCACTACAAGCAGCCACGAACAAAGAAACAACTTCGAAGTTTTGTTGGTTTGTGTGGTTATTTTCGAAAATTTATTCCATCCTTTTCTGATTTGTGTGCTCCACTAAATTTGTGTCTGACTAAAACCTCACCTGACATTCTTGTGTGGACCACGACTATGACTGGCTCATTTAATTCTATTATTTCTGCTATTTGTAATCATACAGAGTTGTGCATTCCATCATCCAATGATATCTATGTATTGTGTTGTGATGCATCTTCTTATGGGATTGGTGGAGTGTTGTGTGTCTGCAGGTCTGATGAGGAAATTCCGGTATCCTATTATTCAAGGCAGTTACTTGATAGAGAGACCAGGTACAGCGCCACTGAACTGGAAGCACTGGCCGTGCTTAACTCAGTAAAGCACTTTGCATTCTACCTCTATGGACGCCATTTTTCAGTGAAGACTGACCACAAGGCACTGACGTCATTATTCTCCTCGACAACCCTCAACAACCGTCTGTGGAGATGGAGACTGCAACTGCAAGACTTTGATTTCTCAATTGAATACAGACCTGGAGCAGACAACCTCATTCCAGATGCACTCTCTAGGCAAGGATGGTCTCAAGCTTCTTCCTGAAGGGGGGGGAGATGTGGTGTAATGGACACCAACATTAATTAACTGTTTAAGTTCCACCCATACATTGACTCTGATGTACTTCCCATGTCCTTCCTCTGTAATTATTTAATTATCTAGTTTATTCATGTTTCGTTTTCTCATGCATCCTTATGTTTTTGTGATAGCTGGTTTTCTATATATTGGCTGGCTATGTATCATTCTGGGAGTTTTTGCTGCATCTCATATTAACCTTATGACACTAACTGAACCAAGAATTAACCTCTCTCGGGCTCAGGGAAGCTTAACTCCTGGTGGCAGCGACCTGCCTAGAACTGATTCATCTCTCTTCTGGGGAACTTATTCTAGCCTTCCTTAGCCAGAAGGTCAAGAAGCTCCTGGGAACTCTAATCTCCCACACTAAGCCACATCCTGTTTAGTTTAATGCATTTTCTATGTGGCAACAGTTATCAGGCTCTGTTCAGTACCTAATAATCATAATTATTGATCCTCCATCAATAACATCTGCAACATCACAAAGGGCAAGTTTTACATTCGAAAACATACTAATTGAAGTGATAAAAAAATGTTTTATCATTCATGTTCACAAAGAATTACTGATGAACTAGACATAATCAACATAGAAAAATAATTTCATGTACATATGATGACACATTGTAAAGTTGCAAGTGTATGTTTGTCTGATATTTTTATTTCGTGTAATTTTATCAAACAAACACAAATTTCATGCTTTACTGTTTTCCTATAGTAGTGCAAAAGACACAAAAAATTCCCTTTTTTATCCAACCACATAGTTTCACCTCCTCTTCCCTCTCCCACTATTTAGCAGACTCTACTCTTAGCTATTTTGGTAGGAAAATTATAAAGCACTAATGAACTCATCATAGAATTTCATATGTAGCAAAGACAAGCCAGCTAATACTTTGCTCCTTTTTTTTAAGTAAGATTTCCACCTGTCACAATCTATGATCTAGTGAAAACAAGATGTCCTATGTAACATATATATTTATACTTTTACACATTATCTGAATGTTATTCAAGTTTTACTTATGAGTGTCTTACTCACTTCACTCAATTCCACATGTGTAATAAATATAACACAAGCAAATTGAATGTTATAAATACTACCTAAACAAATAACTGAGTATCCAATTCAACTAATTGAACCATAATGTATTGTTCTTATTTACATTTCTAATTTCAGGGTATTTCAAAGCATTGACACAATTGAGACATGATTCTATACTAACTTTGCTTACATTTTTACTATTATTTCTCATTGATAAAACACATGTTAGTTACATTATCAAACTATTAAACACACAATTTCTCATGAATAGGCTATTCAATGTTGTAGCACATTATTGCATTAAAATACTTTTTATGTCACTTTAATTAAAATATTAATACATTCTATATAGTAAAATTTAGTGGAAATAACCATGTCTGTTACTATAAGTATAGCTAATAACTCTAAAAATACATTATTATTTCAGAAAATATATGTAACACATACTTACCATCTAATCTGTAATACTATTAATATACTTGATATGATTATTACTTACTTTGTGAAATATTATACATATGAATCTCATTTGTCATGCCACAACCATCATGATATAGTTTATTCTTAGTAAATTGTGATCCAGACTGCAGTTCACCTGATGGTATGCCACCGCCTCCAATGACAATTAATGTATTATTATAATGTATCATTTGACACTCAGATTTCCTCATGGGTCCACTATCATGTCGTGGTGAGATTTGAGTCCATGTCATAGATCTGGTGTCTAACTGATGTAATGAAGCATGGAATGATGTACCATCATAACCACCAAACAAGTAGAGAATATGATCTGAATAAGCTGTTGCACAGTTATATATTCCAGGAGGTGGAGTACCAGTTGTAGCAAGTTCTTTCCACGATTCTGTAGAGCACTCATAGATTTGAACTACCTTCTTCAATTGTATTTTATTGTTATTAAAGTTGTCAACATAACCTCCATGAATGTAGAGTTGGTCAGTACTTGCTGAGGCATTAGCATATGCTCGAGGTGAAGGTTCATAATGACTGAGAGGCTGATCTAAAAAATAAAATCATTGGTGTAATAATAGAATATATACATTTACATTGACACACAAAATAATAATATTTACAATAAATAATATATTTAATTACTTCGTAACATTATAAATTATGTTGTTAATGTTTCTAATATACTTTTGATTTTCGATTGGCATTACATGTAAAATCTTTTAATATTGATAATTGTCCAGCATCTTGATGATACTAATATCTCCTAAAAGTACTCAGTTTGTCTCAAAGTTCACTGGCATCAGTTGTCAAACAAGTAGTCATTTTCTCAAACTAGCCAAGCACATGCAGCCAGTAACCACAAAGTACAAGAGCAGCTGTCAAAACAAATAATTGCATGCAGATAAGAGTTGTTAAAACAATTCTACTTGTACTACTTTATGAATTCCAATAAAACATTAAATCTAAATTTGTGTCTGTTATCAACTGGATATTTAGTATTTGCAATAAAGTATGTTTATTATAACATCAGTGAACAATACACATTCTGTTAATTATGTTTCAGTGAAGATGTTGGAAATGCAATGAAATAAGGGAGTATAGCTTGAATTAGGTTAAAATAATTCTTAAAATTTACAGAATAAGGAGATAAAATAGAACAGAAAATAGACAATTTCAAATTTTTAGTGAGAGAAGTATGAAAAAAATGGACATGTAAAATTTTCTTGAAACACGAGTGATATTAATTAAAATCGCAGTCGTCAAAAATTTATTCCATCCTGACTCCGCCTACAGTTATACTTTACATTCATTTGCTAAATAAGCATTGCCCAGAAATATATTGCTTATTGGATAAAAGTTCTACGAGGTTATGGTCAGACTAATCAGATCATTGTTGCAGTTTTTTACGGTTTTGCATATTTCTATATTTAACAATGTATTCACAACAAATTCAATAGATATGTAACATCTTTATATTTGAACTATTCTGAATATTTGTATCTCAATAGAAATAATAGATAAAAACAGAAGAGTTGTTAACCTAATAATAGATTGCCTATCAAGTGGCTACTTGAGGTTGACTGCATTTCAACATCACATTGGATAGAGGTTAAATTACCTTTATTATAGGGGCCAGGATTGGCTTCTACATCTCCACATAGTAATAATAGTTTCAGTTTTAGTGAAGTAGTTCTGGAATGAATTTCTTTTAAGATATTTATTGAACTATTCCAAATGGACCAGATCAGTGGGATAAACTGCATTTCTTCTTTGCCTTTTGTCTTTGGTTGTTTTATTATAGCATAGAATTTATTCGAGTTAGTTTTTGTTTTCCTTCTGAAAATCCAGCAGATTGTAAAGGCTATTAACAGATACTCAGTATTTGAGAAACATTGAGGTTGATTGATATATGAACAATGAGTCTCCCAGAGCGTTGATCTGTGTAGTCTTCTGCTGGTATTTTCCCAGTGTGCAGCTGGATAACGATGGCGACCCATTGCTGAAGCTTTAGATAAAATACACAAATTACAATAAAAACTTGTCAATTTTAGATAAATAATTAATTTCTTCAACAATATTCTTACAATGGCAAAATTATTAGTAAAAAGTCAATATTCAGATTATGTTGATAACATTTATTTAAACAGTATCTTTAAAGCTATCACCAGTGCAGTAATTTGATTAATTTTTTATTTAATTCAATGAGCAGTTTGATTAAAAATATTGCTAATGTAAAAAAAATACCTTTGAGAAATAATATTTATTATCTACAATCATTGTATCATCCTAGCCAAGCACAAGCAGCTGCTAACCTCAAAGTTCAGAAGCAGCTGTCAAACTAATAATTGCTGCAGTCAACCTCAAGACAAGTGCTGCTATAAACTATTTCATTATTAGTATTTATGAATTCCTTAATAATACTCTTATCAAATATTGTACATGCAATCAAATAGAATATTTAGTATTTACTGTAACTCATAAAATAAGGAATACACAACAGGTTAAACATGCTGATGTATTTGTTGGAAATGTACACACTCAAACATAGCTTGTATTTAGTTCAGAAGTAAATCAATTGAATATTTGATAAGTTGTAACAGATGTATAAGAGTGTTGGATATAAAAAAAGCACTAGCTTACAAAATATTATTAAATATTAGGTGGACACAATCAAGAGGAGACAGTAAGTGCATGGATGTTAATTAAATATTCAGAGGAGAGGAGTGAGTAGGTGGATGCAAGTTATTTAAATATTCAAATAGTAGAGGGAGGAGGAGGAGTAAGTAGATGGATGCAAGTTAATTGAATATTCATTTAGTAGAGTAGGTGAACTCAAGTTAAATAAATATCCATTTAGCAGTGGAAGAGGGGAGGAGTGAATATATTAGTTGGAGTCAAATTATATTAATATTCATTTAGCAGAGGAGGAGGGAAGGAGTGAGTAGGTGTACTCAAGTTAATTTAATATTGAATTACATTAAAAAGTGTTCCCAATACGCAATTCAAAAACTTGGCCGTGCTCAGCAGTTTCGTGTATTTTGTCAGGAGCTGCTTGTAATTTAGATAGTTAGAATTGTTTTAAATAATGTTTTTGAATCACTTGTACTCAGTGGCTTGTCCTCCATTTGTGCTGAAGCACATCACTAGTATGTATATCATATTATAAGCAGCAAGGCAGTACCAATGGCTACTGACTGGCTATGAATATGCTTATGTGATGCAGTGTTGCAATAGCTTCAATAACTTCATCAAAGAATTATTATATTTTGCTGGTAGAAAAATTGAGCATTACTAACTATAGCAAAGCTTTTTATTGAGTATATAGCAATGCATTACACCAACGAGTTTATCTACATATTTAATTACACTTACCTCTTGGATGTATCACTATGAGAGCCACACCCACACTTGCAGTGATTGTCAGCAATGTGCTAGTACTTCAGAATAGTTCTTGATACTTGATAGATAACAGTTGCTTGCTATTCTAGACAATAAGAAATGGAATTAGATGTTTCACAAATTCAGCTTCCAGATCATGCCAACCACCATCATTGAAAGAGTAATAATATAGATGCCATGAAGAAATTGTGAATCAAACCTAAGAGTTAACCTTCACGCAAACAAGTTATTAAAACATTCCACTCAAAAGTGAGGCCTAATGCATTTTCACTAACTGTGTTAACCTCGCTCTAGTTAACTTGGAAAACTCACCTGAAGAACGAAAAGTTTTAGCCGCTTAGGCAAATGTGGCAGACTGTCCACAGCCTACTAACTCAGCCCCACCCCTTTATCCCGACAGTTCCAATAAACAAATAGCACTAGATGCTAGTAAATTAAGCTAGTGTGTTTTTCTCCCACGCCTGCAGCCATACAATTTGGTGGATTCTGTTCGTGTGGTAGCTTCACTTCAGTTTAGGTTAAATTTTTTTAGTCTTCTCTTCCAAATTATATGTATCTCTGAGTTAAAAAAAAATGTCAATGCTCTTCAATGGTACCAATGACACACTCTTAGTTCCAGTGCCACACTCCTAAAACCTTTTAATAAAACATCTTACATTGTCAGTCTTGCTTATGTTTAGTTGCAAGTGTAGAGTAGACATATCACAGTGCACCTACACATTCTTGAAGAACACCTGCTGTATTTAATACAATATTCAATTCAAGTAACTCATGCTCAACATTCATTCATTATAATTAATCTTAGGAAAACACGGTCTATCATGTGCAGCTAAAATTGTAAGACACTTCTAATGAGCATTGATTGAAAATTTTTATGAATTCAATAGAGAAGTTATACTATTACAACTAATATATTAGCTCGTTTCAATGGTTATGCTTACATTTGGAAAAGTGTTGTTGTAATGAGCATAACTGGGATATGCAGTCTAGTTGTACACATAACTATGCTGTCTCTAAACTTGCAATTTAGAGAATTATGTTTCCTCAAGTCATCAACAGCCATACTAAGGTCCTGTCATCTGTATAGCCTAATATGATGCAATCATCAAATCTCTTATTCCGAGTACTACACATCTCTTATATGGATATGTGGCTTTCTTAAGCCATTGTAATATGATACATTCATCAAATCTCTACTATGCCAGAGTAATAACTATCACTTATATGGATGTATGACTTAATCTCAAGTTGTAAGTTAAAGAAAAGCAGACAACCTTTGCACAACCAAATTTTTAAGCATCCTCAATTGTAATGTACCAAATACCGCAGGAGTTCTACTAAAAGTGCATTACTTCTGCATCTTGATACCACATTAGTTTCAATTTTGACAGGTTAGATAATACAGAGTACTGGTAGATAAAGGATCATGCTGCTAGGAATAGCTATGATCTCTCATAATTTATAGGAGGCAATAATATTTTCATTAAAATGGCATCAGTTAATATCTCAATGTTTCAAAACTTTGTACTTAGCTGTAGAAATGATATGGAAACACTATATCAAGAAATAAGTAAATGTGTATCATTTACTCATCAACATACAATGTATATCAATTCTTGTAGCTCATCAAATTCAAATATCCAGTATATGCTGAGTACTACATATCACTTATATGGATGTGTGGGTTTTATCTTAATATGATACATTCAAAAATGTCTACTATGCCACAGCAATATATATATCATGTATGGATGTATGACTTTAGCCCAAGCCAAACCAACAATCTTAAGTTAAAGATGAGCAAACAAGTTTTGAACAATTATGTTTTTAAGCAGCCACAGCAGTAGCATACCAGTGTAATCCAACTACTTGAAAATTTAAAGTGTTAATCTAAGCCTTCTACTACTTTAACTCATGATGTTGTGAATTGATCATGTGTATCCACTGCTATGCTGGGAAGAGTTCTGGTGGCATCAGCATACTACCAGTTCAAAAGTAATGTAGCTAGTCATACCTGGATTCTCCGCAGGTAAAACCTAAGTAATTTTAACAAAGGTGCACTTGGAGTTCAACTATACACACATTACTGCAGCATCTAGATAAGGTTACGGTTTCAATTTGAGAGGTTAGATAGATTTAATAGCTTCCAAATTTCTACTTTTATAAACCTGATTTTCAATAATTGTAGATGCATTGAAGTCAGTTCAGTCTCATTGATGACCCAAGATAAGCATCCAAGATGAACCTTTTTTTTTTTTAAACACTGTTTATAGTATTCAAGAACATCTCTATATTACCAGTGAAAGCAGAAATTTCTTAAGGCTGCAATCCCTTTCCTTATCCGAATATTTTACCATTATTTTTGCTGCATGTTCCACAGCCATTCCTCAAGTGCTGGCTACACTACTAAAACCTATGTAAGTGGATGTTGCTAGCTAAGTGCATTGTCAGCCACAACCGGAACCATACTATGCCACTGAGATCTGTAGGATGTTAAACTTGTACCACACATTTGTGTTACCTGACTTCATCACAGTGCAGTGATAGATAAAGAATCGAGCTTTGTAAGACTAGAAATAGCTATGATCTGTCATAATTTGTAGGAGGCAATAATATTCTCATTAAAGTGACATCAGTTAATATCTCAAGGTTTCAAAACTTTGTATTTAGCTGTAAATATGATATGCATAGTTTTGTTTGATTATTCTATATTATTAAGAAATAACTAAATGTGTATCATTCACTCATCAATGTAAAGTATAATATTAATGTTCATAGCTCACCAAATTCAAATATCCTGTATAAAGCTGCAGCATCGATCATAAACTATTCCTAGGGAACTATCAGAATCTCTTAATCGGAAGTAAGCACAATGTTAACAGCCTACTGCCACACCCGTTACTATGGAAAGGGTGGTTCATATACAGTGCGCTATTTGGGTTTGAGTGACCACACCCTTTTTCACATCTTTCTAGTTCAGTACTGAAAGGTGCCGCCAAGCAAGTTGGTGACTTATAAAATACTGATTCGGTCTATGTAAGAGTCAGATATTATTTAAGCTAAGAAGAAACTAATTGTTAAATTGTGAATAACAAATTCAGATATTTTATGAAAAATACTTCTACAGAATTTAGCTACATAAATAGTATAAAAAATACAGAATTCTTATCAAAAAAGCATAACTACAATATACAACAATGGTATCTACACTTCAACATGCTGCTTTATTATAGATTTAATAATCCATTACTGATCTATAAGGGTTTTTTTTAAATAGTGTATTACATCATATAGCAGTAAAATATTCCTAAATGGTGCCTCATTGAGCTGTCAATTGTTGGAATCTCTCACACTGAATCATATTTCAAGAAGTAACTAATTAGCTGAAGTTTTGCACAACATCCTATGGATTCTATAATAAGCTGAAGCACTCCCATTTCATTATTTAATACTTGTATTCAGAACAAGAGATGGTAAACTACACACTGTAAATGATATTTCAAGAAGATAACTTGGTATTTGAACTCTTAGTCAATCATACTTACTTCATTTTTTCTGATCTTATCACTCTACATGTATAAATTTAGTAGGCTACATTATTTTGTGTTGCTTGTTGTGAGAATACCAGTGGGAAAGTAAGGGATAGGGGGAAATAGAGATTAACAAATAATCACGTATATTTGAAGCATACATGTGCAGAAAATGGATTAAGTAAATCATTACAGATCTAGTATGGTTCTACATAATAGTGTTTCAAGAAGTAACTAATTAGTTACTTACTTATTAGTTACTTCTAACAACATCCTATGAAGATTTTGTTGAGTCTTTAGTTACATACATTTCATGAGGCTTAACTTGCACATGTTCCTAGCTTCAGTGTGAGTTCGAGCTCTCCAGGGCTTACAGCTTCGCCATAAACATACAGTATTTATCTATTTGTATTTTAAAACTTTTGAAAAAAAGTCGACCCGTAAAGATTTGATACTGAAAAAATATATACGCTTTGTTTAGGCTGATTTTCTCAAAACCGGTTGCATACGTAATATATATTTTTTTGTTGAATATTTCTACTAAATCACATTAAATTAAAGGAACCAGCAAGTTTATGGCAACATTATAATTGGCTGACTAGAACTACTAATGGAGTGAAATATACCTCATTTAAAATATAAACAATTGTTTATTTATAATACAAACAATATTGTAGAACTTACTGCTCAGTCTTAATACTGATGTGTTATTGAGATGATGCTATTGCTGATTATATCCTCCAAACAACACTACTTCAGTGGGCTCAGAAGAATGGACGCTGCAAAAGAACACTGATGTCGCCTAGGCTGTGACTAGATGGCGATCTAATGTCAAAATATTGAACTAATATTTAACAGTTTTATTGTTACAATAATTTAATGTATCAGAGATGGTCAATAGTTCTGTTAATTCTCATTTTTTATAAGTAAATAACGAAATGCAATTTTTGTTTGTTTTCAAAGGTTAAATATTTTTTGTTCTTTATACATTTGTTTATTTGTAGTTACAAAATATATCTCAGCTATTGTATTTGAAATAATATCTATTAATTAAGTGAAATTCTTTCATGATAATTTGATTCTTTAGTAGATGTGAATGTATTTACATTGTTGTTGTTTTATACACATCATTGATTATTATGTTGTATTAACTTTTACTATATATAACTGTATTAGTAATTACTGTACATGTTGTTTTTGTCAAAAACTAAAATAGAACTAGCCCTCATATTGCAATAGCTCCATTTTGTCCTTTCACAGTTTCTATAGTTATCACAATTATTATAAATTATACATTTATAACAATTTTGTCTGAATGTCTCTGAGTAAATCTGAAACGATCACTATGCTGTAAGTTGCTGGAATTGGATATTATAAAAAAAAGTCATTTCAAATAATTATAATTATAATGGAATCAATACAGATTGAGCAGTTCTGCAACCACTGCCAGATTAGCCATGAGATGAGAACAGACCTAGGGACTAATGGAAATAGTACAGACTGAGCAGCTCTGCAACCACTGCCAGAGTAGCCATGAGATGAGAACAGACCTAGGGACTAATGGAATTAGTACAGACTGAGCAGCTCTGCAACAACTGCCAGAGTAGCCATGAGATGAGAACAGACCTAGGGACTAATGGAATTAATACAGACTGAGCAGCTCTGCAACCACTGCCAGAGTAGTCATGAGATGAGAACAGACCTAGGGACTAATGGAATTAATACAGACTGAGCAGCTCTGCAACCACTGCCAGAGTAGTCATGAGATGAGAACAGACCTAGGGACTAATGGAATCAATACAGACTGAGCAGCTCTGCAACCACTGCCTGATTAGCAATGAGATGAGAACAGACCTAGGGACTAATGGAATTAATACAGACTGAGCAGCTCTGCAACCACTGTCAGATTAGCCATGAGATGAGAACAGACCTAGGGACTAATGGAAATAATACAGACTGAGCAGCTCTGCAACCACTGCCAGATTAGCAATGAGATGAGAACAGACCTAGGGACTAATGGAATTAATACAGACTGAGCAGCTCTGCAACCACTGCCAGATTAGCAATGAGATTAGAACAGACCTAGGGACTAATGGAATTAATACAGACTGAGCAGCTCTGCAACCACTGCCAGATTAGCCATGAGATGAGAACAGACCTAATGGAAATAATAAAAACAGAGCAGCTCTGCAACCACTGCCAGATTAGCAATGAGATGAGAACAGACCTAGGGACTAATGGAATTAATACAGACTGAGCAGCTCTGCAACCACTGCCAGATTAGACATGAGATGAGAACAGACCTAGGGACTAATGAAATTAATACAGACTGAGCAACTCTGCAACCACTGCCAGATTAGCCATGAGATGAGAACAGACCTAGGGACTAATGGAATCAATACAGACTGAGCAGCTCTGCAACCACTGCCAGATTAGCCATGAGATGAGAACAGACCTAGGGACTAATGGAAATAATACAGACTGAGCAGCTCTGCAACCACTGCCAGATTAGACTTCCTTGCAATGTAAGTTGTTAGTATACAGAGTAAGATTTTCATTCGTGGAAATTAAAAGTTTGTAATAACATTCATTGTAAATATACATGAGCGTAAACCAAAATTTGATCCCTGTGGCATACCCGATGTGACAGTAAATGAGAAGTTGTTAATGAGATGAGTTGGCTTGACTGATCATCATGTGTTTATAAAGAGAGACTGGAATAATTTCTGTTTGATATAATTATATATATTTTAGCAAGTTACAAATACACATATGATGGAGGAGCCATATTCTTGTCAAACATCATTACACACTTCACATGTCACCCAGCAATCAGTGCTGACTCATTGTATTCTTTTTTTTTTGTATTAATATTCTTGTTTTTTTGTTATAAATGTATTTACTTTTAATTAGTGTAATTACTAATTACTCTAGTCTGTAACATAACCTGAAAACAAGCACTTGCAGTATAAATCTTACATCTTCTAACTATAGGTTACACACCTTCGTAAAATATAATCATGGGCCTTAAGCTCTCAAGATGGTACTGACGACTAAAATTTTGAGGTTTGGGTCATAGTTAATTTTGCAACTCAGCACAAATTGAGAGGATGTGGTAAGCTAAAGTATAATGACAACCACGTCCAGTACCACAACTTCACCCTGAGTTCTGGAGGGATTTTATCTAGTGGAACTGTGAACTAATGCCACAAGACTTCTTCACAGCATAGCAATAGGTATAGGTTCAAGATGGGCACAACTAGAAGTACTATATGTCATAATTTATAAGAAGGAATAATATTTTCATTGCAGTAACATCAGTTAACATCTCAAAAATAACTAATATTTACTTAGCTGTAAAAATGCATACTCTTGATGTATTAAAATTGGAGTATTCCACATCAACAAATAACTAAATGTGTACCATTTACTCATCAATAAAATGTACAGGGATTTTCATAGCTCACCAAATTCAATTATCCAGTACAATAGCAGAAGCATCACTCATTAAACTATTCCTGGGGACCTATAAGATAACTGGATGAGGTCTCACTCAGCGTGCATTTAGAATACATGAGTTCTATTTTTAATAGCAAGGACAAAAACCAGGCAACTGTTAAATAGCTAGATTCTTAAAGTTGAAATGTGCACAATCTTAACTAGCAGCCACTGTTACACCCTCACTACTAAAGAAGTAAAAGATAACCTATTATTACATTATACAACGATTAGTATTCAGGCTATTGTGTATTGTTAGCTTGGTTATTCAGACCAGCATATTATATTAACTACAGTTGATGTTTCATGAGATTCAATACAAATAAAGTATGGGGTCAAGTGAAACCTTTGTGGTTGAGAGTACTCATAGAGTGGCGAGTAGTAACCATAGTTTTCTAAATCACCACAAGCATTACTAGTGGTGTGCTTGAGCACAAATGGCGAGCGAGCCTGATAGTTAGGTAACATAAAACTAAGTATTGTTACTATGTTTTAGCTTAGTTCATGCAAAAACTATAATAGCCGTTATGATCTTTTATTTCAGCAAACAAATACAAAATCACTCTCTTACCTGATTAATGGTAACTTTTGTAGTATCAAACATCTGCCATTCTGATAGTCTCAATTACCAGTAACTCTTGAACAAGCTCTCAGCTACGATAAAAAAAATAAACCAGTGTTATTATTTGTAATTTTAGCTCCGTATCCCCCCTAAAACGGCGAAGTTTTGAAATTAAGTCTGGAAAAGGTTCTTCAATGCCATAGTAACCGGTCGAATCAACTTTTTGTTTCTTGAAAAGCAAGCGTTTTCGCAGAAATTTTCTCACACTTAGGAGCTTTAAGTATAAAGTAAGGCTTGCTTAATGCTGTATTTTCAGAATAAACTGGGGTCAAGCCAAAAATGCCGTGTTTTTTGGAGAAAAAAAGTTCCCCGCGCGCGCGTTTAATTACATACGTACGTCCAAACATATATACAAATAAACTAGTGGTGTGCTTGAGCACAAATGGCGAGCGAGCTACACTATTGTTAAATTTGATTTTAACAACTAACACTCAAGCTATTAAAATAAAGTCGAGTTTTTAAATTACGTATGAGGTAAATCACGTTATTTAAAATTTTCTTTGTGATATTCTTAATAGTAGTTGTAACGCACAATACTTTCACACAACTGAACATACCTACGCAAGACTTACCTTCGTGGTTCGTCTAGTGGACAATGCATTTTTAAGTAAATACTGTTGAGTAGGGCTTATAACTGTGACAAATAGCGCATTAACTTACCCCCGCCACTAACTCGAATAGAAATGGAGCTCCCATAAGATTTTGAGTTTTAACTGCACCCGCAAAACAATTCAAAGCGGTAAACAATTCAATTTCTAAGGTGATACGGGTAATGGTCGCTAAACCGGAGGATTCTGTTTATTGAAGTTTGGGACGGGGTCGAACGCGGAGCGAACACAAAAATACGGAGGGTCAAAGTACAAAATGACATACATACGTCCATATATACTAGTGGTGTGCTTGAGCACAAATGGCGAGCGAGCCTTAAACTACACTATTGTTAAATGATTGATTTTAACAACTAACACTCAAGCTACTAAAATAAAGTTGAGTTTTTAAATTAAGTTAATGCGGTAAAGGGGTTTCAATTCCATAGTATCTGCTCCCCCCAACTGTTTGAATTGAAAAAGAAACAACAAAATCAAGTCACCTTATTTAAAATTTTCTTTGTGATGTTCTTAATAGTAGTTGTAACGCACAATACTTTCACACAACTGAACATACCTACGCAAGACTTACCTTCGTAGTTTGTCTAGTGGACAATGAATTTTTAAGTAAATGCTGTTGAGTAGGGCTTATATAACTGTGACAAATAGCGTTGAAAAAGAAGCAACAAAATCAAGTCACCTTATTAAAATTTTCTTTGTGATGTTCTTAATAGTAGTTGTAACGCACAATACTTTCACACAACTGAACATACCTACGCAAGACTTACCTTCGTAGTTTGTCTAGTGGACAATGAATTTTCAAGTAAATGCTGTTGAGTAGGGCTTATATAACTGTGACAAATAGCGTATTAACTTACCACCGTCACTAACTCGAATAGAAATGGAGCTCCCATAAGTTTTTGCGTTTTAACTGCACCCGCAAAACAATTCAAAGCGGTAAACAATTCAATTTCTAAGGTGATACGGGTAATGGTCGCTAAACCAGAGGATTCTGTTTAGTGAAGTTTGGAACGGGGTCGAACGCGGAGCGAACACAAAAATACGGAGGGTCAAAGTACAAAATGACATACATACGTCCAAACATATATCTAAATAAATAAACAAACATCCCCGATTTTCGATTGTGTTACCCCTGTAAGTGTCTCGCTCGCTACGCTCGCTCGCCAATAAATAAACAAACATCCCCGATTTTTTCATTTTTACCCCAGTAAGTGTCTCGCTCGCTACGCTCGCTCGCCAATAAACTAGTGGTGTGCTTGAGCACAAATGGCGAGCGAGCTTTAAACTACACTGTTGTTACTCAAACTACTAAAATAAAGTTGAGTTGCTAAATTACTAATATACGGTAAAGGGGATTCAATGGCATAGTAACCACTCCCCTCAACTGTTTGAATTGAAAAAGAAGCAACAAAATCAAGTCACGTTATTTAAAATTTTCTTTGTGATATTCTTAATAGTAGTTGTAACGCACAATACTTTCACATAACTGAACATACCTACGCAAGACTTACCTTCGTGGTTCGTCTAGTGGACAATGAATTGTCAAGTAAATGCTGTTGAGTAGTGCTACAACTGTGACAAATAGTGTATTAATTTACCACCGCCACTAACTCGAATAGAAATGGAGCTCCCAGCACCCGCAAAACAATTCAAAGCGGTAAACAATTCAATTTCTAAGGTGATACGGGTAATGGTCGCTAAACCAGAGGATTCTGTTTAGTGAAGTTTGGGACGGGGTCGAACGCCGAGATAACACAAAAATACGGAGGGTCAAAGTACAAAATGACATACATACGTCCAAACATATATATAAATAAATAAATAAACAAACATCCCCGATTTTTTCATTTTTACCCCTGTAAGTGTCTCGCTCGCTACGCTCGCTCGCCAATAAATAAATAAACAAACATCCCCGATTTTCAATTGCTTTACCCCTGTAAGTGTCTCGCTCGCTACGCTCGCTCGCCGATTATTGAATTTATGGAGACTTACCTCAAAGTCATATAAATGAAAATCTGTCTAATATATATAAACTAGTGATGTGCTTCAGCACATATGGCAAGTGAGCTGGTCTGACTGAAATTTAAATTTGAGTGCTAGCTGCTAATAATTTTTGTTAAATATTTAGTTCACTTTATTGCTATTCTTCAGCAACACACAACACTTTTATACATACATATTCACTGGATATACCAGCTCAAGACTTGCGTTGTATTCTCTTTCAGTCTTGACTATTGGACAAAGGATTTTCAAGGTGTTAATAATCAAATTTCCAAGGTTGATGGGTAAGGATCGATAAACTAACGGTGTTAGTTTAAGCTAGACACCTTTCAAAGTACACTCCATCAAAATACTCTATTGTACAATGGATCTAGCAATACATTGTATTCTCTTTGTGACTTGACTATTGAACTTTGGTTTTTCAAGTAAGAACTAATCAGTTACGTAAGGCGTATAGCTATGATGAACAGCGCATTAAAGAAGTTAACTTACCACCGCCACTAAAAAAATTACTGAACTTGGCTAACTTTGGAAAACCTAACTGGAACGTCACTCCCATACTGTGTCTGTAGCTCTTTGCCATTTTCTTTTCTTTTCCTAGCATTATTTCAAATCTTTTGTCCCTTATTTCTTGCGCCTGTGCTAATGTTTACATTTGAAGTAGCCTCCGGGAGTGGACCTCTTTAAACTTTGCCATGTATTTATAAAATATATACCAAAATCTCAATTGAGACTCGTTAGTGAGAATCTCGCTTCGCTCGCCCAATAACGCCATTGGTTAGTGTGCTGTGAAGTTGAAGTTCCTCTCCCATTGCGTAATTTTAAGGCACACCATAAAGTGGTGATTTCTCACGTGAACTACATTAATCCACAAAATACATTATCCCATGGAGCTCGCCGCCCACAAATCATGACATCTTACGCCACTGATAATGTACATATACATATTCTTATTTGTCAGCTTATCGTCATGATTCATAAATCATGTGGAATTAACTAATTCATGAAGTGATATTACTGAATAAAGTCATGCCCATGTAGAGCTATCATTCAGTCTTAGGTTTTCTCTGTGGTGGAAGCCATATTATAATGCCCAAAACTATATTATGTAATTAGGAAAATGTCAAATTGTTTATCATGTGCAGCTATAACTAAATTAAACTTTGAATGAGCACTGACACAAACTATTGTGACTCCAGCAGAAAAGTTTTTATGACCATTTTTTTAACATGTACTTTAATGGTAATGCTTACATACATACAGTCGGTAAAGGGTTTTTGAGAGTATCTGTGTAATAGTACAGTGTAGTGGCATTTGAATAAACTGTTATGTATTATTATGCTAAATAACCGTTTTATCTATTTTTCCAGTTATAATTCTATTGTCTAGATTATACCAACAACTACTCATATCATAAGGTTAAAAAAATTAAAAATGATTAATTAATTTTAGAGGTTTGTTGCTAAGCAACACATTTTGTTATTCGCAAATCTATAACTCATTGGTATATATAATATGTGTGACCGTCTACAGGAAAACCCGGGCACAACGCGTAGGCCTTCGAAAAAAATATTTTTGCACTACTTACAGAGTTGTCGGCGTCCAGATATTGAGCTCTCCAAGTTTTATCGTCGTAGCTTAAGCTGTTTCCACTATAATAGACCTAACCGTTCCCTTCCGTTGGCTTGAAACAATACATTTTTAAGAAATCGATCGATCTTTTCTCGATATTTACGCACACCGCGTTGTTGTGCCCGGTTTTCCTGTAGACGGTCAGTGCTACAGTTAATGGTTAAAAAATGGTTGTTCAAATTTTGTTTAACTGTAACTCTTTCGCTAGTGGATAATTTCAGGCAACCAATTCATATTATTAAAATATCATAGAAACTTCATCAATGATAAAATTACCCCACACCACAGTAACAATACTTCCTGTAAACTTGGATGTTTCAAGCTAAGCCTTCTATTACACTAACTTATGAGTAAGTACTTTGGTTTCACGTAGCCATATTCTTACACCAACAGGTACACTGGGAGGGGGTAGACTGGCATCAGTACATAGTACCAATACAAAAGCAATACAGTAAGTCAAATCTGCTCCGCAGATAAAGCCTAAGTAATTTAAAAACACATCACTCTGAAGTTTGGCTAAAGTTGCATTGCTGCTGCATCTACATACAACTAAGGCTTCAATTTTGAAAGAATTGATCATTTAATAGCTGCTAAACTTTTACTCTTACTTAGTTACATCGACAATTCCAATCTGTCTATTCTTACGTATTTATGTGGTCTTTAATATTTGCAGTTAGAAGACTAACTGTACAAAAACCATTGAAGACAGTTCAGGAAAATTGCCAATTTCATGGAAAGACCCAAGGTAAGCAGCCAGACAACTGTTTTTTAAACAGTTGATAGTATTAGAAGAACATTTCTCCACTTGTGAGTCCACAATTAGTTCTAGCTGTAATCAGGGATTTATGAATTATGCTCTTCTTTTTTTTTGCATTTATGCAGTTTCAGAAATGCTTGACATTGCAGCAATGATGCCACCAAAAATATAACATTATGCTCCTAATTATGCATTGTAACTATGGTGATGACCACGAGTAGTGAAACTGTGATGCAGTGCATAACATAACAACAAGCTTTTCTTATTGGACATCATGACTATCTTGAAATACTCAAGCTCCATCTGACCAAAAATCCATGCTTATAATTGACATCAACTACTACTTCCGATTTTCTTTTGGATATATTCAAGCCAGCAACACATCTGCCTTGGCATGAATAATAATTACAATGCCATTAAAAAAATAAAATCTGTTCTTAGCTGGAGTTATTACAAAGCGTATTAAGCTTGATGAGTAGATTAAGGAAATCTCAGATGATGTTTTGGCAGTAAAATAGGAAACTAATTATGCTCAGTCTGAAAAATCAGAAACAAATCACTACACAACTGATGTTCATGAACACACTAATTCAAATAAAAATCTATCTGAAGGATAGCAAGATGGTAAGATATTGCCAGTTATTTAAAAACAGAAGAAAATAGACAAGGAAGAACAGGCAGTGAATATTTTATATCTTTAAAGGAAAGGTTTATCAAATTGAAGTATGTAATCTGCATTATTCAGTTATTATGCTAGCATTATGCTTCTATGCTAAGATCAATCATTGTGCTCAAAATGATGCTGGCATATATAGTATAATCCTAACTGCAATTCAAATCCCTATCCTAACTTTTCACCACCATCTTGGCTGCAATTTCCACTGTAATTTTACGAGTGCTTTGTACACAACAAAGTCCCATGAGACTGCAATTAGGCGCCGATAGAGAGGATGTGGTCAGCTAAGTATATTAACAACCACAACTGGAACCACAACTTCCTTTTGAGATCTGGAGAGTTTTAACTGGTACTATGTACTAATGCCACCAGAACTCTCCCCCATATTAGCGGTAGACAAAGGCTTGAGCTATGCTATACAAGAAGGAAATATGAGCTGTCATCATTTGCCATAATATTTTTATAGGAGTGACCTTAGTTACATCTCAATATTTCTTAACTCTTTGTTTGGCTGTAAAAATGTACAATAATGTTGTAATAACCTAAATTAGAATTGGACTATTCTGTATACAAATGACTTCATCTTACCTGTCTATAATAATGTATATAAATGTTTATAGCTCACCAAATTCAAAGATCCAGTATAGTAGTTGCAGTACCGTGCTATTCCTAGAGTAACTGTGAGATAACTGAATGAGGTCCCACTCAACACGCGATTAGAATACCAAGATATATTGTTCATTCGACAGCTCAGAAGAGAGTCAGCCAGGCTACTGTTATATCGCGCGATTCTTCTAGCGGAAGTGAGCGCTAAACATGGCAGACTACTACCACCACACCTTTCGCAGGGAGGGTTGTTCCGTGCGCATTTTGGACATATGTGACCACATCCTTTCTTCCTCGGTATGCGCAATCAGTAGTTACTGGTCTACCCGTGACGGATATTATTTGTCTTGTTTGCTAAGACGAAATAAATTGTTAAATTGTGAAGTATAAAGTTAGATACTTGGTAGTGAACTTCCACAGAATGTGTACTGCATACATTAGTATAAAAGAAATACAGAATTCTACCGAAAAGAAAAAAAAAAACAATAACATAACTACGACATAAAACAATGTATCTGTACTTTAATATTCTGCTTTGTTATCTGATCTAGTATGTTGTTTTTGTTTTTTTCATAGTAGTGTTTTACATCATATTCAGTACATTATTTTTAAACAGTGCCTCATTGTGCTGTCAATTGTTGGAATCTCTCACACTCTCTCATGTTTCAAGAAGTAACTAATTAGCTGAAGTCTTGTACAACATCCTATGGAGTCTATAATTAGCTACAGCACTCCCGTTTCTTTATGCAATACTCGTGTTCAGAATTTAAGTGCATGAATGATCATTCTGTTTAATAAATACTTTTCTCCACCGAGTCTTTCATGCAGAATCTGTCACATAGAATAGCTACTCTGCTTGATGATCTTTCGAAATATCTTATAACTGCTTGATGGTCTTTTAACCATATTTTAATTGTTTATTTGTCAGTTATTGTTTTTAACTATATTATGCAGTATCCAAATAAAATATAATTTTATTATTTGTGGGCTTGCTCAGGAGAGTTGTCACTCTGCTTGGCTTGCTCGCACCTGATGACAGCAAAATAGTTGCTGCCACCAGAATCAAGGTCCTCTCTAGCTACCACAGCGAACCACTGACTAATCCTCAGGTTAGGTCTTAAGGTAAATTAAATTACACACACAACGAATTGATTGACATGAACAAAGACTGTTATGACAAGTGGAGCCTGGGTTTTTTTTATAAAACTCCAAACTCCACCCACGAAAAGATGCAAAGTTTCTGCTCTGCTACAGACATGCACACATGCACACATCACTCCTGCATCTATTAACTGCTGGTCCCATGCTACAGCATAGACAATTAATGTTCACACACACACACACACACACACACATGTTTCTTCTTCTAATTTCTTCATGTGGGTGTGCCCACACTATTTTTGCATTATGTTAGTGAGTGTTGGGATGAGGTTGAGGAGAGGGTGGGTGACTCAGTTTTAATTATCATTATATGAGTTTAGTTCAAACTTTTATTCATTAAATACCATTTTTTTCTTCAAGGTCTTGTCTTGTGCTACTATTTTTCTTAATAATATGTTTTTTGTTTTAACTTATAATTCTTACTAATACTTGTTTCTTTTTTAATAAACTTTTAAACTTGGACTATACCCAATGTTTCAACTCCATGCTGAAGTTCTTTTCAGTAGTAGGACACCTAGCTATTTGTATTTTTTTAATGTGTGAACTGTTCAAAACAATAGAATTATTACAACAGAAGCCATGGGGAGAGAGTCTTGAATAATCAAAATATTTTAATTCAAGGATACTTTGCTTCAATTCTGTGCTGGTTTTGAATACACATTACACATCAATTACTACATCAGGCTAATGTACATTGCTATTAAGTAAGACAGTGCTGTTCAGGACTGAAGGACCTGCTCATCAAAGATGAGACTCAGTAGGTTGTAGTTGTGGTGTGTGATAAAATAGTCTTGTACTTCTACTATAGGGCCTCTTTGATTCCTAATACTTTCTCAAGTGACTTCGATTTCATAATCTTACCCTGTTCTTCAGAAATACTTTACGTAATTCAATCATGATCAATATCATGCTTACGCAATGCACCTTATTAACATTGCAAACTATCAATTATGTTTAATACTGGTGCTAATAATATTTAAATAACTTTTAGCTAAAATAATAAATGAAATGTTTAAACAAAGCTAATTTTTCCTTCAAGTAGACTTAGTGGACTTTGATGTTTGAAGTAAAAATTTCGGTTCTTCTGATACTAAATTTACCTCCATTTTAGGAAAATGTGTTTCTTTCAGGTTTTATGAGATATTCTTCTCACAGCATTGGTGTAGGAAGATGTTTCTATTCGGATGGGCACCTATAAAGCATGTTGTTTTTGTGGTTTGCTGGTCATTATGCAAGAAATCACTTTTTTCAGTTGTGCCAGAAATTATGGGAGGCTCCATCCTCACAGTCCCCCTCACTTCGTATGTTACTGCTCAGTATAGGGCATCAAACTTGAAAGTAAAAAAGGGGTGTTCCAGTACACCATTTTTGGTGCTCCAGCTACACTGGCTGTAGCACGCCTCATAGGGTGTACTGATACACCCAAAATAGTGTTCAATCACAGCTCTTAACATCCCAAAGTATACCAATTAGGGTGTTGTGATACGCCCTTATCATACCTATACTGGTGTCATGCTACACCCATGCAGACCCTTCAAGGGTGTAGTACTGCGCTCTATTACAGTGTACCATTGTGCCATGTGAATATAAACACTTTAAATTTGGGTAAATATTACATACATTACTATAATGATATGACTCAGATGTTCAAATATAAGTTTAATTAGTTCGGAATCTGATGATTGTTCTATCTTTCAACAAAACCTCATTTCTTGAAGAGCCACGGATACTGCCACATTCAGTCAGCTTTATCTGAGAACATAAAACATTTTGACGTATTTACTTACGATATTAAAATTAAAAAATTATTTGTAATGCAGACTAAATTAGATAGTTATACTAGCTGAGCTCATAACTACATAGTAACAATGAAAGACATATTTTTATGGTAACTATTGAAATAACTACAGTGGTCCCTGAATTTTAAGATACCTGGATTCGACCACCTGTCACATAAGACCACTTTTAAACTGTGTTCTAAGACTACTTGTCATTCCCAACCATAGACCACCCTCTTTGGTAAGTAATACAAAAATTAGCTACCTGTTTTTTTGGACCATTTCATATATGATATGATATTTTATACTTACTTAGGAATTCCTTCTGAACCATCCAAAATAGTAGCTATTACTAGCATGGAGGATAACACTTGCTCTGCATAAAAACAACAACAAAAGTGACATCAACTTTTGCCAATTCTTTATATAGATGTGGTAATCCTTTACCAAAAACGTTCTACATTCATCGTTTCCACCTCCTTAATAATAAAGTACTTTATTACAACAGTCTGCATAGTTGTAAATAATGATGTAATGACTGAAAATCACTTTTATCTGTGCAAAAAAATGACACTTTACCAATCCACACACATTCAGAAATCCATTATAATAAGTATACCCTTAACCAACTACGTGCTTGAAAACTCTGAAGTACTTCCATTAAATCTTCCTATAAAAAGTGCACCCATTACTTTTGGTACACCAGAGAACATCTGATTTGGTTTGTCCACTTACACATATCCTGTTAAGTTTGAAGCTTATGCAATGACACAGTTCCTTTCACCATTTACCATGTCATGTCCTTATTTGCAAACAACTTTTACTTTGTCATAAACACTAAGAATATACATTGAAATTTACCAAACATACACACTTCAAGTTTATCAAACTTAACCTTCAGAAATAACATTCAGAAATAACCATTACCTATGTCATGCATTGTAACATACAGTCAAAATCAATTATTAATTTAACAGCGGCAGTTTGTATGAATGCATCTCTTTTAGCATGCAGTCTGATTGAGGTACAATAGCTCTACAGCTGCTCTAGAAGGTCTGAACCCTTTACCTACAGCTTGGGCTCACAGTTCTTAGTTAAGCGGAGTTTCTGTGAGCCAAATTCGCGTTTGGTAAAGGATTTCACTAGCATAAGTTAGACTTAGTCGATCTGGCTTAGCAAAACCCTTTAACGAAACCCTTCGCACGCTCTGGCTCCACCAGACGAAGCTAGAAGATTGGTAGACTATTTTAGAACTTTCTCAGACATTGTACTCCTCCTTTGCTGTCCATGAATAAAGAAACTGAAGGACTTATTCCAACTATTATGTAGCGGGAGAGTGAAGACATTTGCGGTGGACAATAGTGTACTGCAAGTTCTGCCCGTCATCTGTCAACAGAAGAACTGCTACATTTCATTGAACATAGCACATCTCAATCAGGTAGTGGTTAACAACCGTTTACACTTGCTTCAAACTGAAAGTCATGAAAGGAAGCCATAATTTCAAAGTGTTGTTACGATGATCTGCCTACAAAAATGGAAGCCGTAAGTTTCATGTTTTTTTTTAACGACTAAAAGTGGGTTTAAAAAGCCAGAGTGTGTTATGGTAAAAGTGTACACCATCTTCCAACCTTCATTTTTGTGCAATCTGTATACAAGCGTAATGCATGTAAGTGGTACCTTTGATAGCACTCTTGATTGTTGTTTTTGATGCTTCAATAACTATGGACTCTCATTATTTTGAAAGTTTACTAATGAGTTTCAGTCATCAAGTCCTTTCAAAGGTCGGAATGATAATTAAGGAGTAATTTATATTGACGTTGTGGGTATTTGGAACACTTTAATATTTATCCTTAGAACATGCTTGTTGAGTTTTTGTATTGTGACAGAGGGGCTTTAAATCCCTTGGGTCCTTCAGGGAGGGATTCTATATGTAGTGCCCCCGCTTTCACGGCAGGGCTTCCTATATGTAATTTTTGTTGTGTAGGAACTGTTGCTATGTTCTAAATTAGTTAGGCACTGTGTGGCAGTCATTAACTACTGTTTTTAGTATCCATCAGAGACCCTAAACACAAGTTCCCTCTGAAGTGGCACCTAACTATTATCTATACGTTTTCATCAGTAAAAGTGCTTGCTTTACATAAGCTATACGAAAATTTCAGGAAAATTTCCTGTACCTTTAGGATAGGGCCTCCAAATTCATTCCATCCTGTATATTTTCCTCCAGTTCCTATATTTGTTACATTCTGCAGAACTTCAGCATACAATGTAGCAGATTGATAATGAATTTCAAATTTATTGGTTCATGGAAAAGAACATCAAATATTGAACACTTTTGCAAGAGTGGGCGCATATATGTCTGTATATGGCTTTTTTTTTCCTGGAATGTCTAATATACATGTACATATTACATGTATCATGTGCACTACTATTGCTGCTGTTATTGAAGAGAAGCAGAGATGTTACTTGTGCTTTATTTAGAATTTTAGATTGAACACATACATGTATCATGCTGAGACAAACCTACAAGTCCAAATTCTTGGAGGCCATTTTATCCAGAAATGTATGAATTATGTTAGAGTTTGTCTATCCATAATCGGGTAAACCAAACTTACACACATTAACCACACTCACCTAAGAACAGCTCTAGTATGTAGTAAGTATGATGTCATAACAGGTGGAAACAAAATCAATTAGCGTAATAATCATAACTTTAAGCAGTTCATTACGGTATCATTTTATCTCAGCGAAGAGCTAGTTCAGCTGTAAGTTTAATAATAATGAGAATAGCAGTGGTCCAGCTCAGGAGACAATGAAGGAGTGACTGGTTGACAGCACTATAGTATTTTAAAACGCAAACAAACTGTATTGAGTCTTTTAAAACACAAACAAACTGTCGTGTAATTTACCCATTGCTTACATTGCAATTCAATGAAAACAGTGAATTGTTCTCTCAGTGCTCCTTCATATATGTACGTTTTGGGAAAATTCACGTAACCAATTTTTCCCACAAAAGCCGAGTACATCAAACTTTGTGAAAAAAAAATTCAGTGGATAACCAACAGTTCGTGGCTTGGTATAGCTATTCTGCAACAGGGAGTCCTGGCATGCCATATTATTGGAGTAGCTAGTAAAGAAAAAAAGAAAAGAAAAAGGTGTAGTCATCGGCTAAGACTCGGGCAACCTAACTTACGAGTACTTTGAGGGCTATGCAGTTTTAGAGCATCTTGAAGGCTTTAAATAATCAACTGTATTGGAGTACCAATCTTGAATTAACCCTGTACAATTACTTGGGTGGTTATTCAACTAATATTTGGTTTTCCATGACCCCCAAACCAAGCAATTATGGTATACAGAACACAGACACGCCCCCTCTTGGACTTCGTTATGCCTTTATACTGCATTTTCTCAAAATCTATATTCAAAAATTGAGCAACAATAAGCAAACGTTTTAGTTTACATATCAAAGACGACTTGTATCACGACCCTCAGACTTGGTAGACGCCATCAGCAGCCCCCATACAACCTGCAGGTAATGTAGGGATGAAGAGGGAGTACTCTGGTTAGGTAGCAACTCCGCCTTCAATAAATGGTATGCCGCCACCAGAGTTGTGGCCCTTACAGTGTATTCTGTTAACTGGCGCCCAGTCAGTCGTTCCCAAAGAGTAGTTACAGTTTTTTATCGGGAAACAACAGGGTACGAGGGGTCACGCACAATACACACGGGTTAGTGACAACTCAAAATAAATATGAGTCGAGCAACTATATATAGGGGGATAACAGTCACGTGATCTGGTTGGCACCGCCACACCCTTGACAATTGACCGGCCAGTGTTTGTGTGAATGTTTGTAGACTCAGTACTCTGCGATGGGTGGAGCTACTTCCTGCTGTCCAGGCCGACATGTAACAAAAATGAAAAGAGCTTATCTGCCACGTTTAGCCGAATTTTCACAAAATCAGTCACATGTGAATTCACAAGCAGCAATATGAACTTGTATGGTAATCTTTTAAAATAAATTTTAAAAAATTATAATAATATTGAATATGATTATGAATAATGAAATATTTCCCAATATTGTATGCTGAATTGTGCAATAAGTATTATATAATGCACAGATATGAAAAATTACAATGCCAGCTAGCCATATTGCTAAATGTAGCTATCATTGTGGAGAAGTTTGTGCAGACAAGGCATCAATCAATCGTACATGATCACAAGTATTCATTGCTTCAATGATGCGCCATCAGCTTTGTTATGAGCTGACTCTCTTACTTGACTGCTAGAATAATTCATTTAGTCTTTGCTGTTTGTGTTCCGGTTCTTCACTTTTTGTGTTGTTTTAGTCCTCATTCATAGCATTACGCTGCTCTGCCCCTTCTTTCAGTCTCCCAGGCCAATGGACCCCTCTAAGTAAGGCAGCCTCTCTCTATTAAGGGGTGTGGTCAAAAATATCATAGGAATTTGAATGTGTATGGTGTGTATAGCTAAGCTTTGTGGGCGTACTACTATCCCCAACAGGCCTCGTCTCTCTCAAGTTTAGCAGTTTAGTTCTGGGGCAACAGGTACACTGCCACCAGAATCCAGTCCCTCAATCTCCAGCGAACTGGCTCCCTCCCCTCAGGTATAAAGATTAGAGTTAGTTAAATTGATAAAAAGAAATGAAACACAGAGCTAGACTGACTTGACACACACGTGGTCTGAATATTTATACAAGTTCAAGACCATGGGCGTGTCTCACACAAAATGCTGCAGACTTCCTGCTCTGACACCAATTATACGAAAATATTTCTTACACACACACGCACGCACACACAAAATAACATGAGTTCTCACTGTTCTGTCTTCCTCTGTCTACCTGAAATACAATGTAAGATTGATAGGAAATTTGTTTTTCGTCCTGTGATTAGCATTTCACACATATCAATCACCCTGTTCCTGCAAATCAAATTCACATGAGCATGACATGCTTGACTGAAGCCAATACTGTGTACAAGCTATAGTTCCTTAGTTCACATGTATAACATCAGCTATCATTGATGAGTATGCTAGGTCTCTTGTACAGAGTATTATATTCTAGACACTACAGCACGAGTGTTGATTGACAGCAATTATGTTTCCACTGGGATGTTAGCTACTTCTGTTCAGCATTACTTTTTTTTTTCATAGCTAATGATCAACTTACCAATTCATAATTGAGAATTAAAAGATGCATGCATAGGAACGATCTAAACCAAACAAGCACAGCTCATAAAAGCACAGCTTACAATGCAGCTTTTAAATGTTCAGATTTCATTGTTTGCCTTTAGCCACAGCTAGCATTAGACACTTATCTCTGATGCTATAGATTATTGTGATATAGACCAATTTCAGTTATTTTCATATGCATAACTGACGACACATGATTTACCCACTGATACATTTCAAATTTAGTAAGTACAGTTAATAGAAAAGCAAAACGAAAAACATAACATAGCTTGATAGTATTCAGAATGTAAACATGAGAATGAAAAAAAAAATCCAAAGATTTCAATCTGAGAATTGTTAGATCATTTTGTCTTGTGGCACCTTGCAGGAGTCCTCCATGACGCACATGGTTATATAACACCAACAACAAAATCAGTTTTTTTTAAACCTAAATTTTTAAACAATTATAGAACAATAACAGGAATCTCCAGAGTATCTACAAAACGTATTGTACTCCTCCACCTGGACAAATAAACCTTTAAAAATAATGTGGGGGCTCATAATGGTTAACCACACAGGCATGAACACTCAATAACTGGTATGAACCACCTGTCCCCATACATTGATGAGTCATACACAAATAATAATGCTACTGACCCTCAGCGCACGTGCACCAGGTGGGGTACATTATTTTTGTGTCTGTCCTGGCTGTCTGTCAACAACAGATCTTTCTGTTTTCACTTAAGGTGCATTTATCATGACAAATGATTATTAGATCAAGTTCACCATTTAGCTAGACTTGCTATGCTCTTTTTTTTTGCAAGTTGCCATATTTCACTGACTGTGCCCAATACTATTAAGCCTCAAGAGAGGTAGAACTGAAAGCAGACAATGATGAAAGTCTGTTTAATGTGCCACTTTTTTTTTTTCAGCTTAGCTTTCTAGAAAATGAGAGAAAGAGTAAGCCATGATCTTGTGGGCAAGCCCACATGAAGGAGAAAGAGGAAGACAGAACAGTGAGAACTCGTGTCATTTTGTGTGCACGCGCGCGTGTATCAGAATTATTTTCGTATGATTGTTGTCAGAGCAGGAAGTCTGCAGCATTGTGTGCGAGACACACCCATAGTCTCAAACTTGTACAAATAGTCAGACCACGTGTGTGTGCTCTTGAAAATGGAGCTGAAACTTAATGGGGATTATCCTACAGTAAGATTGACAGGAAATTTTGGTTTTCTTTTAGTAAATTGTTGAGACCTAATTGTACCTTGCCTATATTATATTAATTGTAATTAAGTTCTTGCCATTATTACACTTTTCATCACCTATCGCTGAAATATGATCTACACAACCTACTATAATGTAATGAACACCTTGAGTGTCATGTGTTGCAAATTAGTGTCAAAAGAACACTTGAAATATAGTTACTGCACTTACTTGGCATCTAGGCAAACTATTTTAATAAAATCAATATGGCATGTGTGTACAGATGTAATTGAATTTGACTCATCAGATGTAGTTATTGGTACAAAACGTACAGTAAGAATATCAATAATAAAACAATTTTGCAACAATTGTCTTTGAGTATAGAAGATAACCAAGTTTAGGTTCTGCAATTCCTCACTTCAATATTGCAGGCAGCCTCTACATAACACAGTGTGCATGTAGAACAAAAGCAATTACAATAAATCAATATCATATTAATGGCATCTACTCAAACATTACTCTCTGTTAATGTACTTCCTATCTTATCCTCTACATTACGTTCTTTGACTTAAGTAAATATTATAAATCTGTTTAGGTTTGGAGCGGGAGGGGGGGGAACGTGTTGTTTTATGTATTCCCATAGATTGAGTTTTGGAACTGCACTTTCCAGCTGGCTCTGAAGTTTTTAAAGGGAATTTTCTGGACCGCTTTGGCATGGAGCTTTCGACAAGAGTAGCTACTTCTGTTCGACATACTATAGTTGTCTTGAAAACTCGAGGAAAAGCACTGAGCAGCTGCTTCACATGCTTGATTACACACATACACACATACATACTT
>WLWD01004150.1_pt1 | contig 55984 bp, 41 predicted proteins | sample 6712731 | NCBI WGS metagenome assembly WLWD01 (sample SAMN12718690, study PRJNA576275) | sponge metagenome | isolation source: marine sponge | host: Mycale hentscheli | place: New Zealand: South Island, Marlborough, Capsize Point | collected 2014-11-01 | reverse complement strand
CATCACTACCTCTAGTCACTGGTCACATGAGAACCCCATCACTACCTCTAGTCACTGGTCACATGAGAACCCCATCACTACCTCTAGTCACTGATCACATGAGAACTTCATCACTACCTCTAGTCATTGGTCACATGAGAACCCCATCACTACCTCTAGTCACTGATCACATGAGAACCCCATCACTACCTCTAGTCACTGGTCACATGAGAACCCCATCACTACCTCTAGTCACTGGTCACATGAGAACCTCATCACTATCTCTAGTCACTGGTTACATGAGAACCTCATCACTACCTCTAGTCAATGGTCATATGAGAACCTCATCACTACCTCTAGTCACTGGTCACATGAGAACCTCATCACTATCTCTAGTCACTGGTCACATGAGAACCCCATCACTTCCTCTAGTCACTGGTCATATGAGAACCCCATCACTACCTCTAGTCACTGGTCACATGAGATCCTCATCACTACCTCTAGTCACTGGTCACATGAGAACCCCATCACTACCTCTAGTCACTGGTCACATGAGAACTCATCACTACCTCTAGTCACTGTTCACACGAGAACCTCATCACTACCTCTAGTCACTGGTTATACGAGAACCCCATCAATACCTCTAGTCACTGGTCATATGAGAACCTCATCACTACCTCTAGTCACTGGTCACATGAGAACCCCATCACTACCTCTAGTCACTGGTCATATGAGAACCCCATCACTACCTCTAGTCACTGATCACATGAGAACCTCATCACTACCTTTAGTCACTGGTCACACGAGAACCCCATCACTACCTCTAGTCACTGGTCATATGAGAACTCCATCACTACCTCTAGTCACTGGTTCAGATGAGAACCCATCACTAAATCTAGGGTCACTAGCAATGAGAACATTCATACCTCTAGTCACTAGTCCCATTGAGAACCTCATCACTTCCCTCTTAGGCAATGGTCACATGAGAACCCCATCACTACATCTATCACTGGCACACGAGAACCTCACCACTACTCTTTAGTCATGGTCATATGAGAACCTCATCACTACCTCTAGTCAATGGTTCATTAGAGAACCCCATCAATACCTCTAGTCACTGGTCACACGAGAACCTCATCACTACCTTTAGTCACTGGTCATATGAGAACCTCATCACTACCTCTAGTCACTGGTCATATGAGAACCTCATCACTACCTCTAGTCACTGGTCATATGAGAACCCCATCACTACCTCTAGTCACTGGTCATATGAGAACCCCATCACTTCCTCCAGTCACTGGTCACGAGAACCCCATCACTACCTCTAGTCACTGGTCACACGAGAACCCCATCACTACCTCTAGTCAATGGTCACATGAGAACCTCATCACTACCTCTAGTCACTGGTCACACGAGAACCCCATCACTACCTCTAGTCACTGGCACATGAGAACCTCATCACTACCTCTAGTCACTGGTCACATAAGTTAAAAATGACCACTAAGACTGAAGTACAAACATCCACACAAACATTCTGACTGTGTGGACCATACCCTACTAACTGAATATAAGTTTCAGCAGCAACTCATATCCAATAACACACAAACATACACATATTGACTACAACTCTCAGCAACAATGATCTCCCACATAACTGCACAAAATACACACACAAAGTCCAGCAACACAGGACTGCACATGACATGACTGCACAAGATACACATCACATAGATTTCAATGCCCAGCAGCAGCATGACTGCATTGTAAACACCTACACACTCTACACCAACATTATGGTCAGTGGTGACAAGTTTTACCAACCACAAACCTATATGTTGTACTTGTGGTGGTCAGACCCAGCCATGCCTCAACCACAACATTCCAAACTTAGTCCATTCCACTGGCCATCAACTACTGCAAGCTAGAGCATCAGTGTATAAACACAGCTACAGTCAATCATCTCATTCCCCAATAATCAAAATCTAGTCAAATTCATAGAAATAAAATGAAATAAACACCATGGTGGTCTAGTGAAGTGGACACATGGTGACCTAATGAAGTGGACACATGGTGACCTAGTGAAGTGGACACATGGTGACCTAGTGAAGTGGACACATGGTGACCTAGTGAAGTGGACACATGGTGACCTAGTGAAGTGGACACATGGTGACCTAATGAAGTGGACACATGGTGACCTAATGAAGTGGACACATGGTGACCCAATGAAGTGGACACATGGTGACCCAATGAAGTGGACACATGGTGACCTAATGAAGTGGACACATGGTGACCTAATGAAGAAGACACATGGTGACCCAATGAAGTGGACACCATGGTGACCTAATGAAGAAGACACATGGTGACCCAATGAAGTGGACACATGGTGACCTAATGAAGTGGACACATGGTGACCTAATGAAGTGGACACATGGTGACCTAATGAAGTGGACACATGGTGATCTAATGAAGTGGACACATGGTGACCTAGTGAAGTGGACACATGGTGACCTAGTGAAGTGGACACATGGTGACCTAATGAAATGGACACATGGTGACCTAATGAAGTGGACACATGGTGACCTAATGAAGTGGACACATGGTGACCTAATGAAGTGGACACATGGTGACCTAATGAAGTGGACACATGGTGGCCTAATGAAGTGGACACATGGTGACCTAATGAAGTGGACACATGGTGACCTAATGAAGTGGACACCATGGTGACCTAATGAAGTGGACACCATGGTGACCTAATGAAGTGGACACCATGGTGACCTAATGAAGTGGACACTATGGTGACATAGTGAAGTGGACACATGGTGACCTAATGAAGTGGACACATGGTTAATTACACAGTGTCTCCCACCCCCAGTGAAAATCACGCATGAAACCCTGCATGACGGTCCTTTATATTAGGCCATCAAATGGACAATACGATGTCCATTTAATTAATAAAGTAAGGAAAAAACAACAACAACAAAACAAAACATAAATCAACAACTAAATGTAGGTACAATTCAATTATCATGTATTGAGTTTAGGTCACTCACTAGATGGAAAGGACTCTGTGGAGTAAGCAGACAACCCGCCCACAGTCAAGCAATGGAGACTTTAAAGAGAGCTGATCTGCATGTTAGGTCCTGTAGACATTGTATGGCTCCCTGGACTACAGCTCCATCCCTGTAAGAAATATATGCATGTATATGTTGGTAGCAGAGCCAATCACAGGGCAAATGTCACAGCACATCACACAATTAAATAAGGCAATTAATAGGGCATGTGCAGTCCTAATTAATGCCCATCTATATGTGGTACATAGTGGGTAAGTGTAGCTAGCTAAATTGCAATTGCAAATATAGCTCCTTAGCAAATACAGATATTTTATAGTAAGTTATACTTGTACAACTGAAGAAGACACTATGTATGTACATGTAGTATGAAATCAAGTTAACACAATGATAGAAGAGACTATTAGTTCATCCCAGGTGAGACTTGTAAATTATATTACCTATGTGCGTGCACAGTAATAGTACTACGTGCATGCACAGTCCTAGCACTATGTGCGTGCACAGTAATAGTACTACGTGCGTGTACAGTGCTAGCACTATGTGCGTGCACAGTAATAGTACTACGTGCATGCACAGTGCTAGCACTATGTGCGTGCACAGTAATAGTACTACGTGCGTGTACAGTGCTAGCACTATGTGCGTGCACAGTAATAGTACTACGTGCGTGCACAGTGCTAGCACTATGTGCGTGCACAGTAATAGTACTACGTGCGTGCACAGTGCTAGCACTATGTGCGTGCACAGTAATAGTACTACGTGCGTGCACAGTGCTAGCACTATGTGCGTGCACAGTAATAGTACTACGTGCGTGCACAGTGCTAGCACTATGTGCGTGCACAGTAATAGTACTACGTGCGTGCACAGTAATAGTACTACGTGCGTGCACAGTGCTAGCACTATGTGCGTGCACAGTAATAGTACTACGTGCGTGTACAGTGCTAGCACTATGTGCGTGCACAGTAATAGTACTACATGCGTGCACAGTAATAGTACTACGTGCGTGCACAGTCCTAGCACTATGTGCGTGCACAGTAATAGTACTACGTGCGTGTACAGTGCTAGCACTAAGTGCGTGCACAGTAATAGTACTACGTGCATGTACTACATGCATGCACAGTGTTAGTACTATGTGTGTGCACAGTGCTAGCACTATGTGCGTGCACAGTAATAGTACTACGTGCGTGCACAGTGCTAGCACTATGTGTGTGCACAGTGTTAGTACTATGTGCGTGCAGTGTTAGCACTATGTGTGTGCACAGTGTTAGTACTATGTGCGTGCACAGTGTTAGCACTATGTGCGTGCACAGTGCTAGCACAGTGTTAGCACTATGTGTGTGCACAGTAATAGTATTACGTGCGTGCACAGTGTTAGCACTATGTGCGTGCACAGTAATAGTACTACGTGCATGCACAGTGCTAGCACTATGTGTGTGCAGTGTTAGTACTATGTGCGTGCACAGTGTTAGCACTATGTGCGTGCACAGTGCTAGCACTATGTGTGTGCACAGTGCAAGCACTATGTGCGTGCACAGTAATAGTACTACGTGCATGCACAGTGCTAGCACTATGTGTGTGCACAGTGCTAGCACTGTGTGCGTGCAGTGTTAGTACTATGTGCGTGCACAGTAATAGTACTATGTGCGTGCACAGTGCTTGCACTATGTGCGTGCACAGTAATAGTACTACGTGCGTGCACAGTGCTAGCACTATGTGTGTGCACAGTATTAGTACTACGTGTGTGCACAGTGTTAGCACTATGTGTATGCACAGTGCTAGCACTATGTGCATGCACAGTGTTAGTACTATGTGCGTGCACGGTGCTAGCACTATGTGCGTACACAGTAATAGTACTATGTGCGTGCACAGTAATAGTACTACGTGCGTGCATAGTGCTAGCACTATGTGTGTGCACAGTAATAGTACTACGTGCATGCACAGTGCTAGTACTATGTGCATGCACAGTGTTAGTACTATGTGCGTGCAGTGTTAGCACTATGTGTGTGCACAGTGCTAGCATAGTGTTAGCACTATGTGTGTGCACAGTGTTAGTACTACGTGCGTGCACAGTAATAGTACTACGTGCATGCACAGTGCTAGCACTATGTGCGTGCACAGTAATAGTACTACGTGCGTGCACAGTGTTAGCACTATGTATGTGCACAGTGCAAGCACTATGTGTGTGCACAGTAATAGTACTATGTGCGTGCACGGTGCTAGCACTATGTGCGTACACAGTAATAGTACTATGTGCGTGCACAGTAATAGTACTACGTGCGTGCATAGTGCTAGCACTATGTGTGTGCACAGTAATAGTACTACGTGCATGCACAGTGCTAGTACTATGTGCATGCACAGTGTTAGTACTATGTGCGTGCAGTGTTAGCACTATGTGTGTGCACAGTGCTAGCATAGTGTTAGCACTATGTGTGTGCACAGTGTTAGTACTACGTGCGTGCACAGTAATAGTACTACGTGCATGCACAGTGATAGCACTATGTGCGTGCACAGTAATAGTACTACGTGCGTGCACAGTGTTAGCACTATGTATGTGCACAGTGCAAGCACTATGTGCGTGCACAGTAATAGTACTATGTGTGTGCACAGTGTTAGTACTATGTGCGTGCACAGTGCAAGCACTATGTGTGTGCACAGTGTTAGTACTATGTGCGTGCACAGTGTTAGTACTACGTGCGTGCAGTGTTAGCACTATGTGTGTGCACAGTGTTAGTACTATGTGTGTGCACAGTGCTAGCACTATGTGTGTGCACAGTAATAGTACTACATGCGTGGAGTGTTAGCACTATGTGCGTGCACAGTAATAGTACTATGTGCGTGCACAGTGCTAGCACTATGTGTGTGCATAGTGTTAGTACTATGTGTGTGCAGTGTTAGCACTATGTGTGTGCACAGTGTTAGTACTATGTGCGTGCACAGTGTTAGTACTACATGCATGCACAGTGTTAGCACTATGTGTGTGCACAGTGTTAGTACTATGTGCGTGCACAGTGCTAGCACTATGCGTGTGCAGTGTTAGTACTACGTGCACGCACAGTGTTAGCACTATGTGCGTGCACAGTGTTAGTACTATGTGCGTGCACAGTAATAGTAATATGTGCGTGCACAGTAATAGTACTACGTGCGTGCACAGTGCTAGCACTATGTGCGTGCACAGTAATAGTACTACGTGCGTGCACAGTAATAGTACTACGTGCATGTACTACATGCATGCACAGTGTTAGCACTATGTGTGTGCACAGTGTTAGTACTATGTGTGTGCACAGTGCTAGCACAGTGTTAGCACTATGTGTGTGCACAGTGTTAGTACTATGTGCGTGCACAGTGTTAGCACTATGTGTGTGCACAGTGTTAGCACTATGTGTGTGCACAGTGTTAGTACTATGTGTGTGCACAGTGCTAGCACTATGTGCGTGCACAGTGCTAGCACTATGTGTGTGCACAGTGTTAGTACTATGTGCGTGCACAGTGTTAGCACTATGTGTGTGCACAGTGTTAGTACTATGTGTGTGCACAGTGTTAGTACTATGTGCGTGCACAGTGTTAGCACTATGTGTGTGCACAGTAATAGTATTACGTGCGTGCACAGTGTTAGCACTATGTGCGTGCACAGTAATAGTACTACGTGCATGCACAGTGCTAGCACTATGTGTGTGCAGTGTTAGTACTATGTGTGTGCAGTGTTAGTACTATGTGTGTGCACAGTGCAAGCACTATGTGTGTGCACAGTGCAAGCACTATGTGTGTGCACAGTGTTAGTACTATGTGCGTGCACAGTAATAGTACTACGTGCATGCACAGTGCTAGCACTATGTGTGTGCACAGTGCTAGCACTGTGTGCGTGTAGTGTTAGTACTATGTGCGTGCACAGTAATAGTACTATGTGCGTGCACAGTGCTTGCACTATGTGCGTGCACAGTAATAGTACTACGTGCGTGCACAGTGCTAGCACTATGTGTGTGCACAGTATTAGTACTACGTGTGTGCACAGTGTTAGCACTATGTGTATGCACAGTGCTAGCACTATGTGCATGCACAGTGTTAGTACTATGTGCGTGCACGGTGCTAGCACTATGTGCGTACACAGTAATAGTACTATGTGCGTGCACAGTAATAGTACTACGTGCGTGCATAGTGCTAGCACTGTGTGTGCACAGTGTTAGTACTATGTGCGTGCACAGTGCTAGCACTATGTGTGTGCCCAGTGTTAGCACTATGTGTGTGCACAGTGTTAGCACTATGTGTGCATAGTGTTAGCACTATGTGTGTGCAGTGTTAGTACTATGTGCATGCACAGTAATAGTACTACGTGCATGCACAGTGCTAGCACTGTGTGTGCAAAGTGTTAGTACTATGTGCGTGCATAGTACTACGTGCATGCACAGTGCTAGCACTATGTGTGCAGTACTACTTCGTGAATGCAGTGTTAGTATTAGTATGTGTATGTACAATGATAACAGTAGTGCATGCCTAGAGACTTACCATTATTCTCTTCTTCAATCAAGATCACCAGAATCTCAGTAAAGATAGCAACAGCCCAAGCACCATGAAATCTAGGAAATGAAAAAAAAAGGTTATGACAATATTAATTCTAATGTAAAAGAAAATTAGTTATCAAGCCAAGCAAATGAAGCACCAAAGGTGTGAACCCTCAGCGCTACTATACACTAGCTAGCTATAACAAAATCATTTCTCAGACCGAAAAAATAATATATTTGGCTATTCCTAATCAGGTATCAATACAGCTCAAGCAATGAAAACATAGATGTAGCTAATTGCTGTCTAAAGAAGTAGCTAAACATGCAGGAGACCTCACCGGTATATAGTTTCAACGTAAAACACCTGAATTTCAGCTCTCATTAACTTTTCAGTATGAAGCAAAAACTAACGTGGGAAGAAAAGAAATTATTTGCCCATGTGATTGCGACATGACGATAGGGGACATTACCTACAAAAATTTGAACCTACACGGAGCAGACAGCTTGTTAAATCATCATCCTGAGCAAGATCATACTTAAATCAACAGTTAATTATTGTCAGTAATCTCCAAAATCAGCTGACAGACAGACAAACAGATGGGACGACTACTATAACCCACTTGCGCATGCATGCTGAGGGCTAATAATAACAATCTGGCCAATGGCACCAATATCATTGCATACTACAGAATCACTAGCCTCAGTAACTGTGATACTTGATAATATCTCTGTTCTATATGCAACAGCACAGGCCAACCAACACTTTCATACTTGTTTCAACCCTAGTGTTATTAGGGCCCAAAGAGTGGGAGCTGGAGGACAACTTGAGGATGCTAGGGAAGGTCTAGTACAAAAGAATAGCCAAGTGAAGGGTGCATGGTAAGGTCATAAGGTAAGGGATAGCATCAGCAGATGAGCAGTGCAATGAGACTGTCACTAATAAAGCATGTATAGACTTGCCAGCAAAGTGTGAGCATTAACCAAGAATGGGTCAAAGCCATAGGCTAAAGCCAAAGCAGCCAGGGAACGCACAACTACAAGTTTACCCTAATAATGCCCACCCTGTAACAAGTACATGTAATAGGAGAATATCAGTAAGTCTTCAACTTTTTGGTTGGACATAAATCCAGTGTGGTAGACTCAATGCAGGTGAACCTAAGTTGTGCCCCAAAACAAAAACAAACAAACAAACAAAACCTGGAAAGATTAGTACCTAGACAATAAAAGAGGCAGGGCCACCAACATTATCACTATTAGGGATGAGGCCTGGTTATGTTCACACCCGTTATCAACTTACTTCATGACACTTGCTTCGCCAACATCTTGTATTGACTAGCCTTGATACATCAGCAGCATGTTGCTACCTGCAAAATAAGCCAATGGGAAATGCCATCACTACTGGACAAGATAATACAGGTGTAGTCCTGCTGTATAAAAATACATGGATATAATAGCTATATGATTCCATTCAATTTTTGTAGTTGTACAGCCATTCCATTTAGCTACTCTAGTCTAGCTATTAGGTGAGCGAATTTTTTATTTCACTGATATTATTACAAGTGACAAGTAGTACTCTTTAGACACTTGCTAACTAATGATAGGATTAGATGGAGGGACAAACATACAAGCCTAATGCAGCTGTCTTGTGAAACCACTGAAGATGACTCTAAGATTATGTCAAGTTTACATAGCAAACAACCAGTTTCCATTTTTTGTCAGACTTTACATACTGGCAAACTAAACAGGCACCTTGTCACGAGAGTATTACTAGATTGGCATTACTTTTTTTAAGGGGTGCAAAGCTTTTAACTTACTCTTGAAAGCTGAGTGAGATACCTTCATTTAACCGAACCGCCATAATGAAAAGTTAGTCTCATGTACCCAATCCCTTTACCAACCGCTAATCGAGTGTAGAGGTTCTAGGTTGGTAAAGGGTCTCGCCGAATGAATATGGACTTGATATTATCGCTAAGCAACTCGAAGAAAACTCAAAGAATGCCGAAGACCTGCTATCTGCCAGCCAGAAGAGAGCAGTGAACCTAGCAAAGGAAAAAGGATCATAAACCTGGCTGACAGTGCTCCCGCTCTACACAGGGTGCATTTCACGACGCCCTCGCACTGCGCTATGGCTGGACCCCTGGGAGACTACCAGCTAAATGTGCATGTGGGGCCGTCTTCTCAGTTGAGCATGCCCTTTCATGCCCCAAAGGGGGGTTTCCATCCATCAGACACAACGAAATACGGAATTTGACAGCAACACTCTTAACTGAGGTGTGCAAGGATGTATGTATTGAGCCTGACCTTCAGCCCGTGTTTGAAGAACTGAATGGTGCGACTGCTAACTCACAGCCAGGAGCAAGACTCGACATTGCAGCAAACGGTGTTTGGGGCGGCAATCACGAAATAACATATTTTGATGTAAGGGTATTCAACCCCTATGCCCCTTCCAACAAACATTCAGACATGCAAATGGTGTATAGCACGAACAAGCCAAGAAACGGGCATATGAGGAGAGAATTAGAGAAGTGGAACACGCCACATTCACACCAGTTGCACTCTCTACTACCGGTGGCATAGCAAAGGAAGCCAGTATATCTATAAAAAAATTAGCGTCCATGCTCGCCAATAAGTGGGAACACAGTTATAGCAGTACTCTTCAATGGTTACGATGCCGCCTATCCTTTTCTCTTCTACGGTCCTCTATCCAAGCCATTCGAGGAGCCAGATCATCCATTGGACATGCTGTAAGAATACCAGCTGCAGTAGACCTGGTGACCTCAGAAGCACATCTAAACTGATCTAATTTCATTTGCTTTTTGACTGTAACTGAGTTTATATTATTTTGTATTGTATTGTATTGTAGTGTATATATATAATTTAAAAAAGAAAAAAGAAAAAAAAAAGCTAGATTACTGAACTCAGTTTTGGTAGCAACACCAGTGACAGAACAGTGAGTAAAGCCTACACAAACCAAAAGCGGTTGATTTAAATTCTAAGCTTACAGCTTCTTACCCAATGCACGGATGATCCTAGCGTCTTACAACTAATATATAGTTTGTTTCGAGTTCATATTCAAGGGTTTTTGTACGCACCTGTGCTAATCAATTAATTGGGTAAAGGGGTTTACAACTACTTCATCTTAAAAGGCTTCTCAAAGTGGTTCGGTAAAGCGTCACCTTTTCAATTACTATGGTAAGTTGATTTGTGCAAAGACAAATGCTGTTTTTACTTTCTTGAATTGCGTTGACACTTTTACCATATCATTAAGATGTAAGCTGCATAGCAGAAATGCAATCTCAGGTTTTATTTAATTGTCTCCTATTTTTTTAAAGCCAAGACTATCTCTGGCAGATGAAACCAATGAGACTCATTACTTAAAGGTTAATGTCATCATAACAATAGAAATAACCACATATACATATTTAGCTGTGTTGTTCTCAAACTTAGCTACCAAGCAGGCCTTGAAATTCTTCATTAGATCTTTAAGCTCTTCAGCTTCCTCGTTGTTAGTGCTGTGAATAAAAACATTAAATTGAAATTAGTAAAGCTAGCTACTATTAATATAGCTTGCACAATGACACATAAAGTGTGTTTTATAGAATCTTGCCCACTAAATTGTGAACCACATAAGACCAGCACAATGATATGCACATTAACTGTAAATATTCAATAATTATTTCCATCAACAAACTGACCAAAGTTGTAGTCAGCCCACTAGCTAGTTCCTACCACTGTGTCAGTAGTTGAACACCTCTTAAAGTAGCAAGTCTGCATGGGCGTACTGATACACTCCACAGAAGTGTAGTAAAGTCACTATGCTTATAAGGGTGTCATGCTACACTCCACAGTGTTACCAAACACTCCAGAGTGTAGCACAACACCCCACAATACCGAAGTGTTCCACTACACCCCATTAAAGGTGTAGTGGAACACCCCATTTTTTACAGTGTACAGAAAACTGTTAAAATTCTGTATCAATCAGTCAGGGTTTGATACAGGATTTTTTGCTAGGGGGGGGGGGGGGGGGAGGGGGGGGGGGGGGAAGTCAAATAGCGACTTTATAGTTGTATTTTTTTTTGTCCTAGCAAAACTAATAAGGTAAGGAAGTAAACTTATTGTATTATTATTTATGTATTTATCCATTGATTACCTCTAATAAACAGCTTTGTTCATTTTGAAAGCTGAATAGCTCTGACATTAATTAAGCACAGACTCCTAATATGTTATCCTTCTAGTTTGAATGGAGTAGGTGTATCATTTTATGGATCACCAGTTCCAGTTTGAAAGTAGCACTGGTTATTGTGAAGCAGCTGCCTGGTTGGTAAGGGTATATTTGTTGCTTTGGCAGACTGTAGAAGTTGCTGAGCAATAGCTAATAGATATCAGAAAGTATTTTAGGAAAAAGAGATCTTGTGGCTCCAAAGGAAGTGAATCCGAACCTAAAAAAAGCAAATGTGATAGCTATGAATCGGTGGAACACAAGCGACAGATTCGGGTAGTGCAGCAGAGAGAGAGAGTGAGGAGGTGAGGGAAGAAGTGAGGGAGAGAGAAAAGGTGAGGGAGAGAGAAGAGGTGAGGAAAGAAGTGCAGCAGATGGAAGAAGGGAAGCAGGGGGAAGAAGTGCAGCAGAGGAAAGAAGTGCAGCAGAGGAAAGAAGTGCAGCAGAGGGAAGAAGTGCAGCAGAGAGAGAGAGTGAGGAGGTGAGAGAAGAAGTGAGGGAGAGAGAAGAGGTGAGGAAAGAAGTGCAGCAGAGGGAAGAAGTGCAGCAGAGGGAAGAAGCACAACAAGGAGAACAGTCCACAAGCCGTAATATAAAGATGAACATTGGTGGAGGTAATCCCAAACTAAGCATTCAAAGGCTAGCCTGAAGAAATTGTACAAATCTAGGCTTACCTACAAGAAAAGTTGGGATGAAAAGTATTATTTGTATGTTTTAATAAGTATAAGTGAAAATCATAGGGGGGGAGAACTCTGCTCAAGGGGGGGGGGATCCCAGGGTTCCCCCCCCCCCTCTGTATCTAACCCAGATCAGTGTTTATAGATTTGTCAAGTTGTTACAAATTAAACTTAAGTTGTATATTATAGTACCATCTTAATTACCAACTTCTGATAACAGAAACCTAGGACATGCCACACCCATCTTCACACCCAAACATGCCTATTACACAGCACCCAATTCTTAAAATCATGAATTATTAAAGTTCAAATGAAACATGTGAGTGATGATTATACAGTGATTTGTATGTAGCTCTCTTTGAATCTGGCAACTCTGTAAGCGCTAAACAACAGGTTGAATTAGATTCGATTATGTAAATCTGTAACACTTTTGTAGTCACTGAGAAAAAGTTTGTTATGTAATAAAGCTGTATGTAATCAAATAGTGAGTGCACAAAAAAATTGGGACAATTCATGAAAAATCATTTGGGGCAGGACATCGGACATTTAAAATCCTGACTGTTCTGGCAAAACCGACAGTTGCAATTATGAACCGTGCATTTAGTGTAATAAAATGCAGAAGCTAGCTAAAAGAATTGAAATTTTTAACCTTTTTTGCAAACATTTTGAAGGTGGCAATTAACCTCTAACACCTTAAGGTTACGGTATAGTGTTCACCCACTCATTTGTGACAGCAGCAAAGCTGTGGTTTTTTTCCATAGCAAGTGATTTGTGGTTACCACTAATGTCAGCCCAGTGGTTTGTGGTTACCACAAGTCTGCCACAGCTGTGACTTTAGTGAGGAAGGTAAGAAAAAATCATACTGTCACTAGGTTTCTATCAAGTGCTTGTGTTAGAATTTGTAACGATAATTTTGCAGTTGCAATGACAACATAAAAGTAAATAGATAATTCATAAGCTTGGCTCCCTGATCCACCTTTTCTGTGACGAGGGCATGCCAGTTCCGGCAAAAGTGAATCGAAATAAAAAACTTTTAACTTCTCTAACTGAAGTTCCCACCATGTTTTGTCCCTGTAGATACGTTCGATGTGAATGTCTTGCTCTGTCTTCACCACGAAGTCGCACCAATCACAATCCGCACAGTACAGCTGACACTGGATTAGATAGTAATAGTCATGTTGATGTTTTAGGGTGTATTTGTTGTCATTGTCTCCCAGGCAAAAAGTGGCTGTTGGCAAGCTTCTGCAATCATCTTCCCTTTCATGTTGAATGGGCATTTTATTTCAACAAGTCCCAGAATAATTTATGGATCACTGGGATCATAAATGATTCCGTCTGGGCTGGCTGCTAACCAAGGGTCACTGAGTGACACAAACAGTCCACATTTGTCAACATTCAAATCTGGATCATTGCTTTGTAGGTAAGTTATATAGGCTTGCCTTGCTTTCTCTTCATTTGCCATGCCATACCTAGTGGCCTCGTTGCCTCTAAAGCTGCTATATAGTAAATTCTGTACCTTGTTGCTCCGTTTTGTGGTCTTCCTCATTTTAACTATGCTGCCTACTTTAGATGCAGTTAGTCGTTTCCTCCTCTCCACCATCCACTGCTCACTTTCAGCCTGATCCCTTGTGCCTGCCTCAATTTTTTTCCTTCTTTCTTCTGTGATAACCACTTGGAATTCATAAAAACTTGTTTTTATCTGCACCAATTGATCTCTCGGAATGTCATCATCCACCTGTTCAGGAGAAATACCTCCATCGTATCTGTTATATGCACTGCGAGCTGCAGTTGTGTCATCTAGCCGGATGTATTTGCTCCTTCATTGACTGGCTTTTGCTTTGTCAGTAGCCTTCCTCTTCCTGTTAGTCTCGACTTTCTTGGCAGAATGATGTGCTGTTTTTGAAAATATTTTATTTGGAGAGGAAGTTGTCATAGTCTTCCATGTCTGCGGTCCCCACTCTGTGCCCATGTTTTGGCGTAGCCTAGCCCCCATGCACCGATGCTCCCACGATCCACTCTGTGAGCGATTGATTACCTTGCCGCCATCAAACTTAGCTCTGATGTGCATCCAGCACTCTGCCAAGTTCGTAGTGTGGTTGCCTATCAGTTGCTTTGACTTTTGCCACTAGTCTGCTCACTGCAACAGAAATGTTATGTAACATTTTGGGGTCCACATCTGTTGCACTAAGCCCACCACGTCGTGCTTCCTTCTCTATTGCAGGCGAGTCTGCAATAGTCTCTCTCCCCTGCATCTCTTGATCGCCAAACACTAGAACAAATTACCATTGCACTATGTTATACTTACACCACATGTGAACATTTTAAGGATCTATATTGGACACTAAAATAACCTCTTAGTATGCATAAATATATTTCTAACTAGGGGTGTGCTCAAACAGCGCAATGTGGCGAGCGAGCTAAGTGCTCGGCCAGGTTGCTTATCTCGACTTCATGTCAATGCTATTGTTACTAGAAAACTTTCAAGCACACAAACTTCGATGCACATTTGGGTGAAAAATATTAGACTGAAGCTTATTTGACATTTAAACTGTAACAGTCTTGCGTGCCTTCCTAATTTTGTACATTTTTATGTGCCACGGAACAAACGCAACGTCTAAAATGGTACTGGGTGTTATGAAACTCCACCCATTTACGTAAAGAGAGATGATATATATATGATTTTTGCATTGAGTTAGACCTGAGAGTGCTTCACTCGCTTGCTAATCACTCATTTTAAACATTCAGAAATAAAATACTTGTAGTGGCCTATTCTATTGCTAGGTCTGAATATTGTTCTGTACATTCTAAATTATATTACCTTCAATATCGTTATCACTTTCGTCTGCAGAGTTCTCACATTCAATGTTGATAGTGGAAGAGGATGCTGCCTGGTCGCTACTGCCAGAGGATGCTGCCTGATGATCTTGAGCAACTGAGCAGAAATCAGTACTGCAGTGGGAATGGACCCCAAAGCAGTGCAATGGTCCATTCAGGAGATCTTTGTTTAGCAGTTCTACAGCCTTTTTAGCGTCGGTCTCCTTGCTCCTCATCCGAATTGCACAGCAAGCTGCACTTACTAATTTCTGCCTCATTCTCTTTGTAAGTTTTCCACTGCCTTTGTAGGAAGGGTTGTCCTGGACGAGCCTCTCAAGTGCGCCGCGATAACACTTACATGCATGTTTGGCGCACTCGAGCTTTTGATGGCATGGCCCCATCCAGGAACACTAGTGAGGAGGGTAGGATAGACAGAGCTATCGCCATCGCCAATGGACTCGGTATAATGGACTCTGTGTACCTGCTCAGCTTCCAGAGAGCCTTCTAAAATGATGTCAGTCTCCATCTCAGATGAGGAAGCATTCCAATTGCGGAAACAGACGTGATATTTTTCCTTCATCCCAGAGGCACAGGCATGGCAGTACTTATTCCGAACTCCAATGAATAGTAGCTTTCCTGTTTCCTTGCCAATTATAATTGCCACACCAGATTTGGCGTTGTAGCTGTGCTTGTGGGAGCGCTTAGACCACCCTCCATCCACAATGACAGTGATAGCAGGCACTCCTTCATGAAATCTACCATTCTCTTCTGCTATCGTCTTCTCTTCCAGCATTTGCTTCCAGCAATAACCAATTTCTCGTTCCGTACTAATAAAGCTGGCCTTAGTCATCACAGGAACTCCAATTACTCCCATTGTTTCCTCTAGTTGGCTATGGCCGGTTCCAGTAGACATCTGTCCCCAAACTGCAGCCAGGTTGCACTACTCCCATCTGTAGTATCCACGGGGGCCTTTCACCTTCTTGGAATTCTCTACAGTGACAGTTTGTTCACAGTTTGAGCAGTCACCTCTGATGGTGGATGCTAACCCTGCCCTATTCTCTGATTTTAGGGTGATCAAGCCATCACAATTGGAGGAATGTTTAGTCAAGTTTCCTGCAAACTGCTGCAATCTGTCCAAGTGTATTATCCTGCTACCTTCCAACTTGTGATGACCATTAGTGCCTAGATCATGTTGTTGCTTATTGGATGTGTGTTGTGATTGTACAGTACCTTGAGTTGGGTTATCTTTCTCCTTGTTCTTTACTTCCTTCTTCCCCTTCATAGGATTATTTTTTCTCTGGTAGACATGTTTGTGAGTATTATTTCTCTTGTTGTGTTTATTCTTCTGATTTCCCAACTAAACTGTTTCAAATCCAGAGTCAGCTGTTTGCGTGGGCAATTTCCCACGTTCACGGTTAGTTCGCGGACTTGTGGTCTTAGCTGTTGGCTCCTTAATGCTGTAGAGAGAAGTCGTACTTTTATGGCTGCTCTATACGGTCAGGCTGCATTACACGCGCTTCTTCCAATTAACCAAAGGAAGGGGTGGGGCGAGTCAAAAAGAAAATTTCAGAGAAATCATCGGTTCGGATGTTAGCTTGGTTTGAAGAGCAGCTGTTCACCCCACAGGCTGAGCGGTTGGGCCCTTTTTATATAGAGTTGTAGTCCAGTGCTGCTTATTGTTTTCCACCGGCCCTCCAGGTTGTATAAATCTGCTAAAAAAAGTAAGAGCGTTAAGCTAGGAGCAACTGTAATGTAACTATCTTACGATTACTTTCAATGTTGGACTAAGAAGCTTTAGCGGCGATTTTGTTCACCTGTAGCTAGTATATAGCTCAGTCTTTGCTCCCACTTTGTAAAGTATGAAGTAGTATTTAGTCCTAATTTGTTTGTTATTAGTTAGGACATTAAAAATGCAGAAAAGAGTGTCCACATAATCTCATGAGTTATTCATAAGCAAACACTAGACCTTAACCTTAAGTTCTTGAACTTAAAAGAGGATCTTGTTTTACAAGTAATTAATCTGGTCATATAATTCCGATAAATCTAAGATATTTCAATACAGAGAAATACTGGTTGAATGCATATGTGTTTTTGTTTTTTTATGCATTTATAGGGTCCAGGTTGGAAAGAAAAAAATCGAAGAAGTCAAAAATTACCAGTAATGTACTTGACACTGCAAGCCAATTAACTTAAAAGAGTTTTCCTAGCACAAGAAAGAATTGCACAGAATCTGGTGGCAGAATGTTGTCCTGTGGTTCAGACTACCTGTAGGCTACATGCTGGCTTCAGTGTGTGTAGTCTAGCTTGCACAGGAAACTATTCTGGACTCTTGCTTACCAGAAAGAAAAGGGAAAGGTGATACATAATAATTGTCCTCTTCTGGGGAAATATGAATTTCATTAAAGTTTGTTCTACAATAATTTTATATTATATTATTAATTTTCCTTGATCTAATATGCCAGTGTTTTACTGCTACACTTTTAGGCCAAAACAATCAACTTTACAAGAAAGTTTGAAATACAGGGTAAAGGGTCCAATCTCTTTCCAAATCACTAAAAGGGTTATGGGAAGAGTCTATGTTATGGCAGTTTTCCCTGGCTTTTTGATAAGAACAGTAGCCCTTCCAAGGTCACCATTGTGGCTGTGAAACTCCGTCGACAAAAATAAATGAAAATCAGGTAGTTGAAAAAATGCAAAGTTATAATAAATAATTTTAATAATACTCGGAGCATCATATCATTGATAAAATTATCCGCAGGATACATCACTAGAAGTTCTGGAATTCTAGCTATGAAGATAAATGTAATGGAAGGTTAATACCAGTTGGTTTTGTTCATACAGAGTGTCTCATACAACAAAGAAAAAGGAGAAAAGCATTGAAAAGAATTTCAAGTACATATTGGTGATTGGTTTTCTACTATGAATTGTATACTCTTGTATCCAACAGATGAAGACTTCCAGTATCTCCAATATAATTTGAATGAGTTTAAAAGTGGTTAACATTGGAGTGGTAGTTTGGTAAGTATTGTTTTAAGGAACTTGTAATGTATGGTAGCAATCACGTTTCTCTACCACCTGGTCAAGACTACTAGCTTCTAAGGTGAGTCAAAATGGTAAGTCTGTGATAGTCGTTGGCCTATACCGTAATATTTGCCTCACCCACCAACTCCTGAGGCTATATGATGTTGGCCATAATATAGGTAGCAAATGTAGTATAATCGTAGATTATGAGATATAAATGAGGTCACCAACCGGAATTTAACCTTGCCAGAAGCTGGCAAGGTTAAATTCCGGTTGGTGACCAAATATTTTTAATTCTGTATTGTTTAAAAAGAAAGTGATAAAGAGAGAATACATATAATGAGTAAAAGAAGGCTGAGAAAGAAATTATGAAGCGATAAATTAGAGGAGTAAAAAAAATTCAATGAATAATAAGAATCTTTGAAAAAAGAGAAATTCAGTCTGTTGACAGTGAGACTTTAGCATAGCAGTACCCATTAACAGTATAAATACAGAATTGGAGTGTTATGATTTTAATTAGCCATATCCATGGTTGGTAGTTTGAGGTGGTGACTCATGTAAATTTGGTAGCAATACTCAACAATTTTAATTCACTGCTCCCCCCCCACCCCCCCTCCACCCTCACCACAACTCAGCAGATATTTTAGCCGCAGCTTTGACCTGGATATATATAACTTTTCAGAGGAAGATATAGCTGTATAAACCTCAGAAAACCTGTTTAAACATCTAGGTGCTTTAGTAGATACAAAATTTTGATTTTAATACAAAATTTTCTAATAAAATTACCTGTCGAAGCAATAATGGGTCTTGTAGAAGTTGTGACAATATCAGGTCCTATATTATTATAATGACAATTTTTTTAAAAAGATTCAATAAAGGAGTTTGTATAAGAGTACACACAAAGCACCTGACACATGCTTTGTGTGTACTCTTATACAAACTCCTGTTGATAATTAGTGAGCACACTCCTTAGTGCTATCATTTTCTACTGCTTCACTAAAATCATTTATTCACTCAGAAATGAGTTCTGTTACAGCACTTACCAATACTTGCAAGGCAGTGTAGAAGTTTTAATATATTTTTTGGTGGCCTCATATTACAAAGTGTAAACACAATATTTATATCAGATGGATTTCTACATGACTCTATAGTCAATTTATATTTGACCACTGGAGGCGAATGGTCAAAATATTCATCAATTTCAGTCTTAAATATCCAAGAAGATGCAGTACAATCAATTCTCCACCCTCTTCTTTTCATTGGAGCTGTACTTATCCCAATTTTAGTCTTTCCCTCTTCAAAAATAACTTTACTCATGGTCTCTAGATAAATATCTCCATAATCATTCTTTATATCTTCTTTAATGGCCCTCTTGAATATTGAACAATCCTTCACAACAGCAACATATACATTCCAGCCTGAGTTTATATACTTGGAACTGCAATATAGCAATGCCACATACGACTTCTCAAACAAAGCCAAAATACCCTTGAAGCGATACTTTTTCAATAAACCAATGGCATATTTTGAAAAATGATCAACTTTAATTTCCCCATATTTTTCAGTGAAACGACCACCATCGAGAATTTTAAAATGATACGGTGGTAAAGATTCAGCACACGTAACGAAACAAAGATTTTTCACATCTCCCGGATCAGCGTCATGATATATTTTGATGGTCACAGTGTAACGGTCGAATTCCTCTGAACTTTCAATATCATATATTTTACTGACCGGCTCTGTCAATGGCGGATATACGAAGGCACCGCAACTGCCTTCACTAATGGTGATAACATTATTATTATCTTTTGAAGAAAAATCAGTTTGAAACTTCAATTCAAATTTTTCTGACTGGAAACGATGACATCCTTGATCACATTTGAAGCAATTTTGCTTTTCCACATTGTATCCAAGAAATTTGGTCGTGATTTCTATGGAACATGTTTAAATAGATATTGAATTTTATGACTTCAACCAAGTTGTAAGTAAACTAGTAATGTGCTTGAGCACAAATGGCGAGCGAGCCTAAAACTAATAGTTAAAAGCTTGATTTTAACTTCTAACACTCAAGCTACTAAAGAATAAGTCCGAGTCTTTAAATTATGTATATACGGCAAAGGGAATTCATTGCTTTAGTAACCACTCCCGGCAACTCTTTTAATTGAAAAAAAAAATAAAGCAACAAAAAAAGTCACACTATTTAAAGGTGTTTTTTGTGAAGTAGTAGTTGTAATGCACAATACTTTCACGCAACTGAGCATACCTACACAAGACTTACCTTCGTGAGTATAGTCTAGTGATTAATGAATTTTCTAGTAAATACTGTTGAGAAGAGCTTTTAACTATGACAAATAGCGTATTAACTTACCACCGCCACTAACTCGAATAGAAATGGAAGTTAGGTAAGTTTTTTAGTTTTAACTGCACCGGCAAAAGAATTCAAAGCGGTAAACAATGCAATTTCTAGGGTGGTATGGGTAAGGATCAATAAATCAGAAGAATCTGTTCAGTGAAATTTGGGACGGGGTCGAAAACAGAGCTAACACAAAAATATGCGTGGGTCAAAGTACAAATGATATATGTACGTCCCCACATATATATAAACAAATATCCCTGATTTTTAATTATGTTACCCCTGTAAGTGTCTCGCTCGCTAAGCTCGCTCGCCAATTAAGCACAATTTTGATAATTCTATGACTTAAAAAACTAAGACACCAATTACACACCCTCTCCGTCATTATAGATTGAAATTGTGCAAAGTTTCATACATGTTGAGTGGCACAGTATTTCAAAACTGATAAAGATTTCCGAAGTTTGAAGCATATTATTAAATCTAGCAAATATTAAAATTTTAAAATAAATACAAAATAAAACTTTTTGAAAATACTAATTTCAAGCAAGTTATTGTAATACCGATAGCTCTAAGTATTAAATTAGAAGTTATTTATTGGTACAGTATGAATGAACATAGTAATGGGTTGCTGGTCTTAACATTTTCAATACTACTAAATCATATATTTTAGGAAGTGCTATTACAATTATCTATTGTGATAAATATTTTAATACAGGAAATCTAGATGTTCAATTCAATGTTTATTAGCTAATACTGACTAAATTAACTAGAGCAAAGTCTGACAGACCTCCCTCTAATGTTAGCACTCCATACAAGATGGAGGGAGGAGGGGGAGGGATCTTTAATATTTATTACTATTGTTATTATAATTCTTGCCATGGTTGCTGTTGCGGAAAGATGGAAAACATATTAGTTGACAGCATATGGTCACCCTTTAAGATTGCAACCGGATCGCATCAGGCGTTTGCCTTGTTTCAAAATTATACAGGGAACAAATTTATCTTACATCTTATTTAAGAATGGAAGTCAATTTGGCTACACATCTGCTTAGTTTCATTATTTATTGAAATTTAAGAATAATGTAATTCAACAATGTGTTTGTGTTAGTGTTATTGTAAAATTTAAACATATATTATATTATAATAATTATTTGTTTGTGTTAATTTATTTTACTCGCAAGTACCTTCTACACATGTACAGTGGCAACTTGATGTACTTACTGACAGCAGTTGAGGGGTTACTTGAGAAATCAGAGTGCTCAATATGTTCCCTAAGTAGACTCTGTTACTATCTGTAGCTGCAGGCCTAACCCTTTCGACGCTGACTTTCTTCAACACTTCAGGCGTCTTTTAGAATTAGAGAATTTTTTTTCAATTTCTACCACAAAAAAAACGCAAAAATTCACAAACAAACAGCCAGGCATATCAAGTAGGTAGCTATAGCATTATAACCAGCAAAATAAGCTTCTAAAAGCTGAAAATGAACCGGAATCAGTTCATCTTACAGCAGGTTTCGAGGAGACTCCGAGAAACTAGCTCAATCAATTTCTCTCAATGTCCAGTAGGAAAAACTTTATCCATATTCTTCCAAAATGCTGAAGATCACGCGAGCAAGTAATTCTTTGCAGCCCACAGTGTAGTTTGCTTTATGCTCAGTGAAGTTAATGAAGTTGAAAGAAGGGACGTTTTGCATTGAAAATGTATACCAGTGAGTGTTTCGGCCTGTTTAGCTTATTCTCTTATGAAGACGGAGTGTTTCCATGTTGCATTTTCATTGCTTGAGCTTCATTGATGACTGATTAAAGTAGCTAATAGATTGCTAGTTATTTTGGTCTGAGATTATATTGTATAATCGCTAGGTAGTATTGAGTAACGCTGAGGGTTTGCACCTTTGGTGCTTCAATTCTCAGCATTGATTATTGTAATTTGACGGTATGTGGACCTAAAAAGCATGATAACAAAGACTTTGATTAATGGTCGTATATTAAAACTGACGCAGAAGGCTGAAAGCATTATCTTGACTTTGGAATAGGAAATATAAAGTTAACTGTGGGATTTTGGAGAAGTTCTTAATGCATTCTTTGCTTTCTAGGTTTGGTTATAGCCAAAAAATAACTTTAAAGTTTAAGGAGTGGTTGAAGTGGCATTGTCTCCCTGGCTGAATGCTATATCATGTGATTGCATCCATGAACAATACCATTGGCTAGCATCGTAAATAGTTCCAGTTTGTTAAAAACACTGCAAAACTTGTGGTGTGAAAAGGTTACAGCGCCTTAAATCCTCACCCCTAGCACAAGAATTTACTTTAACTAGCACTTCCATTTCTGCACAGCACTGTGGCATTAAGCAAATCTGGCAGGTAAGTGCACGGCAGTGCAGCAATCTTTACTATAATTGCTGTGTCAGCACCTCTGACGTCACAATCACAACATTTTAGGCTTCTTGGAATCAGTTGGTACAAAACTAATTTTTCTTCTCAACAAGTGAAAGAAAGGCTCCTAATTTTAACACCAAGATAGTGGATATGATAGAGAAATAAGGAGTTACAGCCTCCAAACAAGGAAACTTTCCAAATTTGTCTAAAATTGACGATACATCACATTACTGAGCAAACCATAAATTAATCCATAAGCTGAGCCCTTCATGCTAAGATTTGGTCTTGTACGAACTAAATTGGTTCATAACAGATGTCGTGCAATAGCGGGAAAAGAGACAGCCTCAGTTCTCTGCCACCAGAATCCTGCGAGTCGGATTAAACCCGTCTAAAGGTCGATCCAGTCAGCCGCTCAAAGCTTCCGGGCCCACAAACAACTACACCACCCTGACCCGCAAGAAAGTGTTCAAATTTCTCCCAGAATTCTTTAGTGATTGCGTTTGAGTAGCATTTGACAAGTGCAGAACTGACCATAAAAAGGATGGACTGAACAATAAATATATAGGAGAGGGGAAAGTGAAAAATAAAATGATCTGATTGGTTGGAATTGAAGGTGTGTGCAGGCAGAAAGAAAGTTCTAGAAGGAATGGTGAGAACACAACGACAAGAAACAGATGTCCAGTAATCTAGCAACCAACATAATGTTTATAGTTCATTATACAGACGAAGTGTGCTGTTGCTTGTTCCCTTGTGAAGAATGTGGTGGTGATTCCACCACATCTCCCCCCTCTTCAAAGTTAGCAACGATTGGAATGGAATCATCTAGCCATCCCTGTCGAGAGAGAGCATCTGGGACGGAGTTCTTTCTTCCTTCAACATATTTTATTTGAAAATCAAAATCCATTAGTTGAATTCTCCACCGCCACAGGCGATTGTTCAGCCTTGGGGAATTGAAAAACTGTTCCAGTGCCCGGTGATCAGATAACACTGTGAAGGGGCGTCCATGAAGGTAGAAACTGAAATGCTTGATAGTATCCACCATGGCCAATGCCTCAAGTTCAGTTGCAGAATACCGACTCTCCCTAGGATAGAGTTGTCTGGAATAAAACGCGACCGGTAGAGTCACATCTGACCTACAAACACAGAGCACTCCACCCACACCATAGGTGGAGGCATCACACTGCACTTGGAAACAATCAACAGATAAAGGCAAAGTTAGACTAGCATGATTAGAAATCATAGAAATGATTGCATGAAAGGCTTCAGTCATTGTCGTATTCCAGGTGAGTAAAGTTGGTGACTTTGTACTTGTCTGCGGATAAAGTGAATGAGTGATATCAGCAAATGAAGGAATGAACTTTCTATAATAATTGCACATGCCCAGAAAGGACTGCAGCTGCTTCTTGGTTTTTGGCATGACAAAAGACTTGAATTTGTCAACTCGAGACTCAGGGATGGATAACTTCCCATTGCCAACAATTAACCCAATAAATTCAAATTGACGACAACCCCAAAGACACTTAGAAATCTTTATGGTTAAGCCATGAGACTGCAAGCGAGATAGAACCTGTGCAATATGAAACATAATGGCATGACCAGTCAGAAGAGTAAACTATAATGTCATCTATGTATGGACTGGAAAACGCTTCCAAACCAGCAAGACAACGTTGCATTAGCAGCTGAAATGTTGCTGGTGCATTTTTTTAGTCCAAATGGCATCTTAAGGTATTCTAACTTTCCAAACTTACACGCAAAAGCAGTGTATTTGCGGGACTCTTCAGCCATAGGGATCTGGTGAAATCCCTTAGCAAGATCTAACTTTGACAAATAATGTGCAGCACCAAGGCGAGCTAAAATTTCTTCTGTGGAGGGCATATAAAAGGGTTCATCCTCCGTGACCTGATTAAGCTTTCGATAGTCTACAACTATACAGATACTCCCATCCTTCTTTCGAACAGGAAGTGGAGGGCTACACCAGTGACTGTCACTTTCAGTTATTATACCTTGGGCCAGAAGAGAATTAGGCTCTTCACGAAATTTATCTTCAACATTTAGCGGCAAAACATAAGCAGGAGACCACAAAGGTTTATCACGGGAAACTTTAATTTTATGAGAAGCTGAGGTCGTGCAGCCTGGCAAGTCAGAAAAAACCCGGGGGTATTTAGAAAAACAAGAATCTAGCTCTTTTTTCTGACTAGGGGAAAGGTCTGGACCCTTGAAAGAGTCTGGTATAAGAGAATCATCGGTGATTGCTAAGACTTTATAACATGGATTTGAGCTATCTTCAACAAATTTCTTCATCTGGTTTATGTGAATAATCTTCACATGAGAGGATTTACCATCAGCTGGGCCAATCTTATAATTAACGTCAGATATTCTAGCAATTACCTTATAAGGCCCTTCCCAGCTAGAGCTAAGGGAATTTTTCTTAAAATTGAATCACCCGGCTGAAACACTCTCAACTTTGTGTGTTTGTCAGAAAATTCTCTATTTTTTACAACTTTGTCATGAAGCCTCTCTTTTAGCCCTTCAATGGTAGTTTTCAAATCATGTTGCAGTTGCTCCATGAAATCTGACACATTGACAGGTGGGGACGAAGTATTAATCCAGTGAGACTTAAGAGTAGCAATTATGTTTGGGGTAGACTTACCAAATACAAGCTCATAAGGAGTGTAACCGCTACGTGAGTGGGGCATGTTCCTAAGGTAGTAGACAGCCAAATCTAATATTGAAGGCCAGTCACGCTTATGCTCAACAGACTTTCGTAAAACTGCTTTGAGAGTTGCATGGAGCCTTTCCAATTGTCCATTTGTTTCAGGATGGTAAGGAGTAGTTTTGAGTCTCGAAATAGCTAACTTAGAGCATAACTCATCCATGACCTTAGAAAAAAAGTTAGGTCCCTGATCTGTGAGGATTGTTGCGGGTACACCAATAACAGATATAATTTTCAAAAGACGAACACTGCACGATTTAATGAATTCAGTCACATCTTTATAGAGATTTGGCCAAGTGAACTGGCGATTAATAATTGTTCTAGTGATGCCAATACCAAAATGCCCTGAATGACTATGGGCAAGTCTCATGATCACATCTCTCAGAGGACTTGGTAGAGCTACTACATGACTCTCAAGTCCATGATTAGTCACAAAACACATCAGAACTCTATCTTTATAAAAACAACCTTTCTCATTTTTAGAGGCCCATTGTCGAATGTTGGCAAGAGTGGGATCTTCCTGTTGCATGGCAATTAGATTGTCTCTAGTAATACCATTAAAACCAATAGAGGGGATGACAAACATTGGTTGTGACACAGGCAGAGACTCAATAGATTTAGGAGCAGCTATTTCAGGGGAAGATTGTAAACAGTGACTACTACCACCACTTGTTAGTACACTGAGATCATCAGGCAAACAATGTGACAAGGATGGATCAGAGCTACACTCAACAGTTTCAGGAGGTTCTGTGTCAGATAAAAGTGACTCAACAGATTCTTGGGAGTCAGAAACAGACACTACAGTACTAGGTCTAATAAGAACACACTGAGGTTCAACAATGGAATCTGGAATATCATCAAATACAGTTGGTACACCACCATCAGACTGTTGTAGGACAATTTGCTCTTTCTCCTTAGAGGCAAGTACTTTGGCCTGGGCTCTAGTAACATTAATAAAATTATCTTCACCTTCTGCCATTAAAAGAAACTTGTGGAAATCTTCACTGCCCAGATCACGACCCAATAGAACATGTTTTGAGGGTAACTTATCATGGACTGCCAAGGTTAGAGTCTTGGGAATACCACTAATAGTTGCATCTAAGGTGTAGCATGGAACACAAGAGGGATTATTGTCAATACCCCGAAGGGCTGTATGATCAACCACAACGTTGTCTGGCAATACTAGGTCAGCAGACATGACAGATATCTTAGCTCCTGAATCGAGTTCATAGTTACAGTCAATACCATTGAGTGAACCCTTTAGAAAAACAGAGACATCTTTTGGTTTGCCGTTTACTCTGTTAATTGTCAGAATCTCCAAAAACAGAGTGTGACAGACAGACAAGATGACTACTATAACCCTGTCACGCTTGCGTGCTGAGGGCTAACTAGGAAACTCTTCATTACTTCAAAGCAAACCACACTTGCCTCTTGCACATGAACACCTTGTCCCTCTCACTCTGGAGAAGAACACCACACACACATGTTTTTCATTTAAAGCCTAGAGAGTGGGTAATGGTATACATGCCAAGTGAGTTGCAAGGTTCAAGTTAGCTCAACCCTTTCATAGTCTTTGTCGAGTATAAGTGTCACCCTTATCAATGCTGAGGTTGTTCAGGTGGATAGGCCAGACAGTAGCTCTTTCTAGGGTTAGGAGATGTTATGCGGAGCAGGTAGTGCGGTTTGGGCTGGTAAGGGGCAAACAGGAGACAAAAGAAACGTGTTGGCACAGGACAAGAGGAGCAGCCGACTCATCCTCAAGAGGAACCGTCAACTCCAACTCTACTCTCCTACACTGAACCTGTCACTTGTGTCACAGGAGTAGGATGATGACCCAATAAACTCATGCCATTTTTTAGTTAGATGTGTCACCATTATTTCATTAACCCTCAGCACACATGCATGAGAGGGTTATATTAGTTATCCTGTCTGTCTATCTGTCTGCCTGTCTGTCTGCCACACTCTGATTTTGGAGATTACTAACAATTAACCATTGATTTAGGTATGAACTTACTCAGAACGAAGATTTAAGACCATTCATTGTGCTACTATTTTATTTTTCAAGCTAATTGTTGAGAAAATGCAAAGTTTTCAGTGCCACATAGGTACCAGCTTTTGTGGGTAACGCCCCATATAGCGCCATGTCATAATCACGTAAGGAAATAATTTCTTGCAGCCCATTTTGTACTTTGCTTTATCCTCTGGGAAGTTAAAAGAGTTCAAAGAAGTGAAGCTTCGTGTTGAAAATGTATATCGGTGAGAGTTTCTGGCCTGTTTAGCTTTTTCTCTTATGAAGATAGCGTTTCCATGTACCATTTTCATTGGTCAAGCTATATTGATGCCTGATTAAAATAGCTAATAGATATTGCTTGTTCTTTGGTCCGAAATTATATTGATAAACCTTAGTAGCACTGAGGGTTCGCACCTTTGATGTTCATTTATTTTTGTTTTAGTCAGTCAAGGACGACTTCCACCTGGAGGAGGGAAATGTAACAGTTATCATTAACCCTTTGCGTACGATCGTCACGAATTCGTGACCGCCGTAACTTAACGCGCGCGTACGATGGTCACGAATCTGTGACACAACGGGTGTGTCAAGAGAATACGGCTGTCACGAATTTGTGACAAGCTCATTCCTGTTCTGTTATTACAGTTACAGAGCGCGTAGCGCGCTAAAACTTTCAGTAGCTTACATAGTATACATTTTGCAATCTCTATTCTACAAAATAAGTCTTATAAAATAACTTATATCAAGTGCACCAACTAAATAAAAAAATTTTTTTTCTACTCTTTGTGTCTAGCTATTTTCAAATAGAACATCTACTAAGAAGTAAAGGCCTAAAGTAGCTAGAAATAAGCAAACTAAAACTAGAACTTACACTTGGGTATGATTTCTCCTTTCATAAATATAAGCTAAAAAAATAGCTAACAAACTATGGCCTCCTCGATAATTCCAACTAAGTTTGTATTCAAAACAACTCTATAAACTATAAACTAACGAATTACCATAGCTACAACGCTAGAGGCCGATTATTTGAGGCCTAACACAAAAGAAACACTCACCCGTTTTCTTTTTCCACGTGTCGAACTCCAACTGGTAAAACGCCGTCGTCTCAGGCTACTAATTGGTTTTACGGCGTGCGCGTATTTAATTACATAATTGCTCGCCCGTGTTCGTCCGCAAAGGGTTAATGATATTAATTGTTTTATTGGTTTTTTACATGTTTCTGGTGTGCATGCCCAGAGAGAAACTCTCACGAGTGTGCACTGTGTGTATGTAAGATGAAGTTCCAAAAAGCTAATCCTCTTTAATCCAGCTAGATAGTTGGTTGGTGCAGGCATAGATATAAGCCTAGATGGTTACAATTGGCTTAAATGGCAATCATTTTGTATTCTATTACCATATAATTATGGAATAATTTTTGTATAACTACTTTAATTTTTATAACGATAGATTTTTTTTATTCAACTAACAATAGAATGAATAATTGTCTATAATACAAATTGTGATAGTCATCTTGTTTTAAAAAGTACCAAAAAAATTATTTGATCATGTATAGTCTCCATTTAAGGTCAATTTAGTTATTCCAAATCAAAAGTTGGGATCACAAAATTTTATGAAAGTAATTTTAGTAAATGGACTTTAAGATCTACTACCAATATTTGAATCTGTCTCAATTTAATTTTTGTCAAATATCAATATCTTCCCATCAAGAAAAGAACAAAATCTATTGTATACCTCTTAATACTATAGTTAGAGTTATAATCTTATTACATTTATCAAAAAGAGCCTAAAACAACCTCAGACAGACTGTCCGGATAAGAGAGGTTTGAGTGTATTGTCTTTCAGTTTTTCTCTTTTCTGTTCAGTTAGTCATTTTCTATCTATCAATCACTTGGTACTATATTGAACAATATATAAACCATTAACCTGACAACGGTGGTTGCTGGTATCCACTACGGAAGGTTGAAATCTTAGATAGCGCTTGCAGCGACTAGCATTTTAGAAAGAGGCCTAGGATTTACAACCCCTGACCTATGACTTCTAGAAGCCCCGCAAGCGCTATCAATTTTTAAAAGTTATTAAGTGCCACTGTTGAGACAGGGAACTTGATAGTTCACTGTAATTAGGAAAACAAAAAAATTGTACTGAATGTAATAAATAATACAAGGGAGTATAATTAATTGTCAAATCTGAACGGCGTATTACTCGGTACATGTCTATTTGAAGCAAACAGGTTATCTGGTTGTATTCTACAGTAATTTCAATTAAAGTGCTGATGTTTCTTTGGAAGATCTATTAGGAGAACCTCAATTTGTGCATACATACTTACATAATGTATAATATGCATAAATAATTTGCTACTGAATAACTAAGGTCATAATATATTACATTATACCCTTAGTTATTCAGTAGCAAATTATCTGTAAGCATGTGCATTGGTAATTTAATCAGCATGCAAAACCCAACTCCATTAAAACTAAATTTAGGACTATAAAATTTGAAATCTTCAAGTCAACATAGCTAAGCTGTGCTGGTAATTGTCATTATGTTTATATCAAATAAGCAAGTCTAATTGTTGCCGTTACTGTGTTTATTCTTACCGAATTATCAAGCAGCAAAAAAATATTAATGTGAGTATTGAATCATTTTAATATGATATCATTTACAACAGAAGCTAATGAATAAACCTTTCTTCCTTTGTTTACATAATTAGACTACTCCACTCATAGGGCCACCAATATAAAAATCAAAAAGGTGCAAACTACTTTAATAACCAGCAATTAAATATCGATAGGTTGCTAATTTTGCACAAGTACATGATAAAAAGTACTTACCGGAAGACTCTGGTTGAGATAAAATCTAACATACAATAAAGAAATACCATTATAAAAAAAGCAATATTATACCAAGCTAACAAGCTATAATACAAACCTTAGACAAAAGCTGATCTTTTCCAAAATTTAGTTTGCAACGAAAGCATTTTGTAAAAATCTTGGATGCGCGTCCTTGACTAAATTTAACATACTGTAATATTTTCTTGCATGTGCTGCAAGTCCTTTTTGCGACTCCACCCACATATCTCAATCCTTCAAGGCGACTGTCACAGCATATACGTCCTAAATCTTCATGAAGTTGACCCATTTCTTTTTCAGCTTTTTCCGAACTAAAAACAATTTAATAATACTTACTTTTAGATATCTAATCAAAACAAGTCCAACTTACCCGACTACAGATACTTCCAGTAAATGCTCAAATTCTTTCCAAACAATTCTCCAAGTCTTTTCGGGTGAATCTAAAATGCACTCATTGCGAGAGAAAAAGTTCTCATATTCACTTTTAGTTTTAATCAGAAAATTGCAAAGTAATCTGTGATATACTTCAGCTGGTAAAAAACCCTCGAAATCAAAGTAAAAGGTTAACCACAAATTTTTGGGTATTTTTTCTCGCACTTCTTCAGGAAACTTTTCTGGCAGCATACTAGGTACAAGAAAGTAATTGAATGCTTCATTTGTACCATTAAGGTCTTCATTATTTTCTGAATCTGAATCATTTCTCTCAGTTTTTTTGCTCTCACTTTGAACTTCAGTGCCTTTTCCCCGTTTTTTGTTAAGAGGGAAAATGAGGCAATAAGCCTTCAACAGGAGACATAGTTGACGCAGAGTCATAACATTTTGGTCATCCAAAATATCTTTCCAACACTGTTCAAGCAAGATTAAATCAGCTTCCCCCGTACACTTTAGCTGCAAGACCAGGGTTTTGTCGACACCAAGACAATTAGACTTTAAATTGAAGGCCATAATCTTTTTCATTAGAGTAATCAACCATCGTGGTCTAACAACTACATTCCCCTTCAATTCTTCCAGTTCAGCATCACTTAGAAATAAATGAGGTAGTTGATCTAGATTAAATAAACAAAAACAACAACAACCTAATCATCAAACTAAATAAACTTTCAATTTATGCTTACCAAGGCAAATAATTTTTCCTGAATCATGGAGAAATTTTATAGCTAAGGCTTGCTGTTCTTCAACAACAATTTTTGATGCATTGGCCATTTTTTTCATTTCCTGATCGGTCACAACTGGATTCAAGTTTGAAGTCAATTCGATTTTTTCCTTGAACTTCATCCACTTAATTGGATACTCTTCCTTTAGAAAACGAAACATACTAGATATACGTTCAATTTCAGCTTGAACACTTTTAGTTCCACTCTCAGCAAGGTATTCGATTTTTCTGTTAACAAAATCTATTGAATTTTCAACTGCAATAAAGCTATTTGGACAATAAAATTCTTCACTTTCATCTGCTGGAGAGGAAGTCTCTTTGCTTACCATAAATGTACTCACATGATTAACACATCTCTTGTCGTTTTCTATTTTATCACTAATAAATTCATCAACGCATTTCACCTGTGCATCATTAACATCATTTTTATGAGTTCCAACTAAAATGATACGCCGATACTTTTTCATTTCTTTAGTTTCGTTAGCATCTGGTGGATAGATGTGAGCATTGATAGAGTGAACCCAATAAATCAATCCTTCCCAAACATTCTTAATACTCGTCTTGTCTTTGCAATTTGTGATGAATGCTACCATGTCAGGGAGTTTAAAGACAACCAAGTAGCATGCCCATCTAGTAATAAAGCAATGGTGCATGGGGCGATATTCAGGTTGGCCAGCAAAGTCTAGAGAAATGAGAGTGAGCTTTTCTTGAGAGTCATGCTTGGTTCTTCCTTTGGCTACTCCTGCTATAATACTGCTATCTCTGTGTGTTATCTGCATTTCTCTTCGTCGTTTGGGCTCTTCTTTCTTAGCAGGTCCCCTTGTTTGTCTCTCCTGAAGAGGCTCATGAGGTTGATCTGGTACGATATGCTTACTGGGTTGAGCAGGAGAATTTGGATGATCTGTCGCTTCCTTAGTTTTGGCAGCAACTTTTGGAACTTCGAGCTTTGGTTCTTGAGATGTTTTAGGTTTTTCTACAGTAGAGCTGACACTTTTAGGACGAGAAGTTCCTTTAATTGGCTGTAATGAAGGTCTTACAGCTGGAGTTGTACCAAGTGAAATACGTTCCTGTAAATATTCTATTAAGTGTTCAGTATCTGAACCAAGAGGGAAACGAACTGAAGGACTTGCAATAGGAGGTTCTAAACTCTTTTTTATCTCTTTGATAACTTGTAACAGTTCTTTTTCACTTGGTAAACTGCTTTTTGATTTCCCATCTTTTTTTTTTGGCATTCGCAGTCTTGTTTCTTCCCCTGCTGCCCATGCAAAAACTTCTCCAGTCGATACTTCTGTTTGATGCCATGTATTGCCACTTCTCTCTACAGCAATACTCCTTTCATCCACCATTGTATCAACTGTGTTATTGTCAATCCCTTCTGTCGATTTAAGATCTTCACGAAATTTTAATCCGACTAACTGACGGTAAAGGCTCGTCTTTCCCACTCCCGAGTCACCCAAAATGAGCATACCGCAATAAGGGATTTTCCTTTTGCCTTCTTCTAAAGCCTTTTCATAAGCTGCAACAGCTTCTGGGCCCAGTCTAGTGATCTCTGGAGGAATGGTGATTTCTATAGTCACAAGAAGTAATATATGTAATGAAAGTATCACTGAATGTAAAACATAATCCAATGCTATTAATTTGTATGATGGCCATCATTAAATTTAGTTAAATAAGATCACACACTATGAAACAAAGAAAACACGACAAATGAGAAGTTAAGTGAGCAGATAAATAGCTAACAAAACATTTTTCTTACTATTATATAATTAAACTGATTATAGGTTTGATATTGATCACAATTGTTTTGTAGTGTTGCTGCATTGATGTTTGTTCTTTGTGCTTCCACTATTAGTTTCTTTAGTTATATTACCTAAGGAGAAATTAATTACTGACTATCTATAATGAACTGCATAAGTATCATAATTATCTAGCCTTCAAACAATGCATAATATTCCAAAGCTAGTCTACCTTTACCAGCTACATGATCATGCTCAAGTAACTGTAAGCATTTTTTTCTTGTTCAGGAAGAGGGTTACTGAAAAAAAGCAACAACAATTAGTCTTAGTCGCAATAAATGTCTCCTAAACTTTCTACCCTTAGTGGAGAGGTGCAGGAAAGCGCTCAACTTAAGTGTGTTATAACTTGCTTGCTCACTATTTGTGCTAACACAACTTGTATAATGGTAATGATATCTACAAATATAATAACAAGCTTGTGTGTCAGTAAAGACGACGACAATGGTGACCAATGTCGATAGTGTGTGTATTCATGAATAATTTATGAGCTCAGCCGAACTGGTAAAGCATCACCATTACCTGGTTGGGAAAAGCGTCAATTCATGCCCACTCTAAAGTTGACAAGAAAAAAAGAAAAACGAAGTACTTCCATGTCAAAATCAAACCTATGACCATCAACTTCACAGGCATGCACAGTTACCATTAAAGCATCTGAAGCTGGCAGAGTGCATTATTAACATGTATCAGCAGCTTCTTTCTTTTTTTTTTTTCTCCCTATGTCTTGCCCAATCCATCCCTCACCTTATAGAAACTGAAAGATTCGTTGAACTCAGTTGGGAAAGAGTGTTCACCTACAGTAGCTAACCATAATCAACCAGAAATCATGGATATAAGTAAGGCAGAGAAGCAGGAGAATGCAAGCATCAAGAAAATAGAAGCAGGTAAGAAAAGACTGATATAACAACTTCAATGAAGAAGTGAGAGAAAACTTACAGAAAGGATAGAGATACTGGGGAGCAGGAGAGATAGTCGAAGGAGGAGAAGGGAATCCACGAGTTTAACCGAGGAATAAGAAAAACTTGGTAACTCAGAAAGAAAGAGAGCAGCAGAGAGAAACCATGGATAAAGATACCTAATGCTACTGCACTCTTAATTTGTAAAAGTCAGTACATCAGGTGCCACAGTGTGACAGGGTACTTGTATAAATAAATGTCAAAAAATATTCAAAATTGCTTTAAGTGTTCATATACACATTTATCTACTTATTTCGACAATCGTTTTTTTGTTATTAAATATTGGTTTCATATTACTGCATCATTCACCCATGCTCTTACCTTCTTCTACATCCTTTGGGTGCTTCCCCATCTAAATGCAATTTATAAATATAATTTTTAATACAATTACAACTATATCAAGATAGTGAGCTAATTCAGGCAACTAATTTGCTTAAAACATTCTGGCAATTGAAACATATTAAACCACAAAATGGTGAATGCCACTAAACACATGTATCACAATAAATGCTGGAAGATATGAGCAAAAGAATGTGCTAAAAATAATTTTGTGACAATGAAGAAAATTAAAAAAAGCCACAGAAAAAAACAACTGAAGTTTAGTGTATGAAACACATTGTAGCTTGACCCTATCTATAAACAAAGTAACCTATAAAAAGCTCCTGCTCAGTGTGAAGACCATCTTCATATTACTTGCTTACTTTCGTTATTCTCTCTGCTGAAGTTTGACATAGGGAATCTTTCTTTAAACATAATAAAGTGCATTAAAATTGTAACCTGAAAGTACTTCACTTGCTCACCACAAAAGTCTGTTATTAGAAAACTTGCTTTCTTTACTTTTATTTTACTTCTGAGTGACCAATGCTTTTATCATGTGTGCACATATTTATAGTAAAAGCGAAAATTTGTAGACCATAATTTCACTTCAGTACTCGTTTTTTAAATGCTTGAATCAAATCTTCTGACTCTATTACACCGATAGTTTTATTACTGCCTCATTTATTGAAACGGTTCTGTCTGTTAATTCAACCTACATGTAATATTCATAAATGCTATTAGATCTTAGACACACACATTGTAATAAATCTAATTTAGATACTGACTTACATCATTGAGCTCAGCCTCCAAATTTATCTCTTTCCTGCCGCAAATGTCACTAATAAATTTAGCAACTGTTCTGTTTCCCTTTGCCATAGCAACATGAAGAATATTATTTCCCTATAAGTAGTAAAAACAACAAACAAATTAAAAACATGAAAATTGTCTTTTTTAACTTTCCTTACAAAAAAAAATCACTAACAAAACAATGTTGGAACTCAATTCTAAGATATCAGGCTGTTTATATTTTTATGATACTTTCCAATTTATTGCAAACGAAATGCAAACTTTCATTTCCCCTCACATTAGAGTTCTGAGTGCAATGGTAGTTTATCGTAACTGACACATTCTTTGCCACTCCCACTTGTGCATTCATTAAAACATATTAATTTACCTCTTTATCCTGTATATTCAAGGGACAGCCTGACTCAACCAGTATCTCTGCTAGATCTTTATTATTGTGAATGGCAGCTAAGTGAAGTGCCGTGCTTCCTCGTATGCCATCTTGATGACACTTGGCAGTAATGTCTACCAAACCCTCCTTGTGGAGTTCGAGGAAATAGTTGACTATGTTTCGATCAGATTTGTAGTATTCACAAGCTACTAGGAATGGAGTGTATCCAGCCTAAATGAGAGTCATCAATAACAGACATCACTACTATAGAACTGTTAACATAATACATACCTTAGAGGATTGCTCCAAAAATTCTTTGCTTTTTAATTCCTTGAATTCCTCTAACAACCACTTCACACCTGTGACATCTCGTTGGGTGCACATCTGATGCAAAACATTCCAGTCTTTCTAATAAATAAATAGAACATAGTGCAATATGGTAACAACTGGCATTTGGTATACATTGTTCATAATATAATTGGCGAGCGAGCGTAGCGAGCGAGACACTTACAGGGGTAACACAATCGAAAATCGGGGATGTTTGTTTATTTATTTATATATATGTTTGGACGTATGTATGTCATTTTGTACTTTGACCCTCCGTATTTTTGTGTTCGCTCGGCGTTCGACCCCGTCCCAAACTTCACTAAACAGAATCCTCCGGTTTAGCGACCATTACCCGTATCACCTTAGAAATTGAATTGTTTACCGCTTTAAATTGTTTTGCGGGTGCTGGGAGCTCCATTTCTATTCGAGTTAGTGGCGGTGGTAAGTTAATACACTATTTGTCACAGTTATAAGCACTACTCAACAGCATTTACTTGACAATTCATTGTCCACTAGACGAACCACGAAGGTAAGTCTTGCGTAGGTATGTTCAGTTGTGTGAAAGTATTGTGCATTACAACTACTATTATTAAGAATATCACAAAGAAAATTTTAAATAACGTGACTTGATTTTGTTGCTTCTTTTTCAATTCAAACAGTTGAGGGGAGTTGTTACTATGGCATTAAACCCCCTTTACCGTATATGCGTAATTTAATACTCAACTTTATTTTAGTAGTTTGAATAACAATATTGTAGTTTAACTCGCTCGCCATTTGTGCTCAAGCACACCACTAGTAAATTATGAATTTAGAAAGGAATAAAATTAAATTTTATTGATCACTATTATTAGATTTACGCCAAATTGTAATTTACATACTATTTTATGAATGCATGTAAAGAAATTATATTTCAGAAAGAAAGACTTTAGTCTACACACATTCAACTCCATGTTAGACATCATTTCATTTATAGTGATGAAGAAAAAAAACTGTGCCTAAGACAAGCACTTATGTTACACACAAATTTCTATACCCCATATGAAAAATAATTGCAATTTTTAAGTGTGAGTAAATAATTAATCCTGTGTCTAAATTAGTTGTTTCTAGCATTTACTCACATATGTATAATTAAAAATTGTTGATAGCACATATAAACTAGACTTTTCACTTACATAATCTTTAGACTTTAGTGCTGCTAACAAATCATTTCGCTTTTCACTGGGGACATCCCATAGTGGCTTCATTTTATGTAGCTGGCCTTCCCTTGCTGCTATGTGGTAAACATTTTGCTCCAACTATAAAATGAATGAAAAAATCCACATTTTATTTAAAATAATTATTATTGGACAATAAGATATAAAACACAAACTTAGCATAATTAAAGGAATTAATCAATTAAATTCACAAAGTCACTCTTAGCTGAATTGCAATATATATTCTCATTGCACTAAATCTAATTGTAGGTGTGTGGAACAGGATATATATTTTATCATGTTTTAAAACTTACAACTATATGTACATATAAAAATAATAGCAATAATAATTATAAAGAATAGCAAATAGAAAACACGAGACTTATGCATGAGCTGCTCCAACTTGTTTGGTAAAACATAACTAATAATATTATTCATTTTCACCTGCTCAGTTCTGGACTTACCCTATTTTTCACATTGCAGTTCAAATACTCACACTCTACCAATCTTTTGACTACTTCCACATGGCCATGTTTTACAGCATACATCAGAGGTGTCCAGCCCTACATAGAAAAACAACAACAACAACATAATAACAAATAAAATTCCCTGGCCAATTTATGATTAGATTCCAAGAAAAAATCTGATTATTACTTTAATAATATATAATATTTATGTGTTCCTATAAATGAATAGCTATTAGCTATCTAGCGCAGCATGTCTTGTTGTTTTTTTTTTTTTGTTATTTTAGTTTAATGAAGAGCGAGTTGGGTAGATTAAAACAGTGCTGTTTCAACCTAGAGTCTAACACAAGTTATTATAATATTTTATCTACAACATGTACTGATTATGATCTGTGCACACTATTATTAGTCAGCCAATAATCATGTCTGTCAGACCTGGTGATTACTAAAATATTGACGGTTATCAGTTGCCATGGTAGAAATCTATTATAACTTAGTCTTCACCAAAAAAATATAGGTAGAGTTTAGCTTACAACCAGTTTAGTAATGATGAAATAACAAAAAAAATATCAGTAGACAGAGGAGGAGAATCCATAAGTTGAAAAAGGTATATCTGGAATTTCAGGAAGAAAGAGAGCAGGAGAGGGAAACCATGGATAAAAATACTTTATGCTACTGCACTTCTAGTTTGCAGAAGTTAGTACATCATGTGCGACTGTGTGGTGGGGTACTTGCTCATTGTTTAATACATGATTTTAAAAAACCGGAGAAGTGTCAACCATACATTGTGTTGTGCTGGTGAGAGGGTTAAGAAGTTCTTATAAATGATCCCATCATTCTGTGATATATTAAAAATAAATTGTGCATGTATATACGAGAAGACAACATTAATGAAGCACCAATGTTGTGAACTCCCAAAGTTACTATACACTATAGCTAGCTATTTCAAAGACCAAAAGAATAATTTATTTTTGGAGTAGTATCAATGTGACCATACCAAAATGTACGTTCGCACATGTCAATATAATAAAGCATGAGCAAGTTGATATGCAACTCGTGCAATGAAACTGTAGACATTAATGCTGTCTTTCCAGAATTTTTGTTTCAACTTTTTTTTTTCTCCAAAAAATTCTAGTTGGCCGTACAATCATAAACGATTGTTGGTACTTTGCTAATTTCTTTGCTTCCCACGGTAGCTTTGCATTACATTATTCTCAGTGGTTTTCCGGCGTGTCTGGAGTTTCCCATTGCAACTACTGGTGAAGTGAGTGTCACTTATATGTTAAGCTTCTCTTATGACATTAAACAGACATAAAATGTCCAGTGCAACATTTTGATGCTCGTTTCAATCTTCGGGAAGATGCCATTTTCAAGATCCATATAACAGAATGATTGACTGACTGACTGACAGACAGACAAACAAACCTGAAACCCTCTTGTGCATGCAGCCCTGAGGGTTAATAATAATCAAAACAAAGAAAAAAATTGTGAGTTTAAATCTTTAAATTATATATATATATATATATATATATATATATATGTGACCGTCTACAGGAAAATCGGGCACAACTCGGACCCGACGAAAAAATTTTTTTTTGCACTTACACACTCCTCGGCAAGCAGATATTAAGCTCTCCAAGTTTTATCGCCGTAGCTTTAGCCATTCCCGCTATATATCACCTATCCGTTCCCTTCGTTAGGCTTATTTAATATAATTTTAAGAACTAAATCGATCTTTTTGCGACGTCTACGCATGCCGCGTTGTGCCCGATTTTCCCATAGACGGTCACATATATTGTCTGGGTTGATACAAGAGGAGGGGGGGGGGGGGAACCCTGGGATATCCCCCCCCCCCCCCCCCCCCCACCCCCCCCCCGAGCAGAGTTTTACCTCCCTATGATTTTCACCTATACTTTTATTAAAACATACAAAAAACAAAATCAAAAATAGATATATAAAAATCAGAATTAACAATGCAATTGTAAGGAAATCATTTAAGTAAGTTCATGAAGTTGTCAAATTAATTCATAAACGAATTCTTCTGTTCTGCAGTTTAAAAATATTTAAAATTTCTTCAAAATCAATGTCAGTAAGTTCAGGCCCTTCTATAGCAATTCTCATCAGTATAGCTAAGGAAACATCAGAAAGTCGATTTCTTAACCTGTTCTGCACCAGTTTCATTTGGCTAAATGACCTTTCAACTGTGGCAGTGCTCATTGGAATGGAAAGTAGTACGTTTATCAGGCAGAACATTTGAGGAAAAATGCTTTTATATGCTTCATGCTCTTGCATTGACTGTATGTCTTGCAAAGTAGGTCGTGGATTTCTCAACATGATGGATTTCTTTTCTTGTACAAGTGCCCTCCTAAATGTTTTCCACTCTGACAGAAGTTCGTCTCGATTTATCAAAGGATAAGATGTGAATACTGTACCATCATATTCCACAGTAGCATCATTGCCATAGAAATCTGCCAAAATTCTGATCTCTTCAAGACCATAAGTCAGGATTTGTCGTTCTTCGGCAGGAAACTTTGTGGGATCAAACACTGAAGTAGCTGACAATATCTTCACTGAGTCATTTGTGAACATTCTGTTAATATTGTCGAGCAGGCTATCCTAATATGGAATAGCAACACGGTCCCTATATTGTTGAATAGTGCTGATCCTTGCTGATCTTGATCTAGATCCGTGAATTTGTGCATCAACAACAATGTCATGTTCTTCTCTCAACTTGTCAATTGTTGACTGAACAGTAGAACACCACTCTGATTCTTCACTTTTAAGACTTGTCAGCTCATCAATGAGAACTTTTAAAAGTGAAGGTATTTTGCTGAAATCAACAATCTTCCTTTGCATAGCTGCATTTATCTTGGCCAGAGTGTCCAGTACCTCAGCAAGAAAAACAATTCCTGAGATGACCACATAGGAAGAAAGAAGAGAACATAAACCCAGAGCTTCTGCATCACCTGTTGCTTCGTACAGTTGTTGAAAAGTAATGATCAATGCTGGGAGCTCTTTTTTGATGGCTCGCATACAGCGTTCATGTGACAATCACCTGGTATCACTGGGCTTGACTATCTTTAGTTCAGGTAGTTGAAGGGCCGATTGAACTTCTTTAAGAGTTTCGGACTTTTTAGGAGAGTAATAAAATAGTTTCCAGAGGTTGCGCATCATGCCAAATATTTGTTTGATCTCACAAGTCAGGGTTTCATACAGGATTTTTTGTTGGAGGGGGATAATTAGAAACTTTTATACATATAAACATCACTCTCGTACTTTTATCAAATGTTGAGAGAATAGGCAAATATCATACTTGACCCTCAAAAACAAAATTGTTGATGGAGTGGCAGTGGGGTAGGGGAATCTAGTTTTGGTGTGTGGGAGGGAGGAGGGATACACTCTCTGGAGGGGGAATATTTTTCTCTGGAGGGGGAAAAATTTCTGGAGGGGGAAAACTTTTGCTGGGGAGGGAAAATTCCACGGCGTCCCCCCCTCTGTATGAAACCCTGCAAGTGATTTCAGCAGCCTGGATACTAGCAAGTTGTAATCTATGGCAGGCACAGTGAAAATAGAGCGCATGAACCGAGTTGGTTCTCATTCTAGTTTGAACACCAGTTTTACTTCCTGAAAAAACAGCAGCACTATTGTAAGCTTGTCCTACCAGTTTTCTATAGTCTAGCTGCTTCTCCAGTATGAAACTGTTCAGTGCCTTGGTAATGCTTGCTGCATCTGTTGCTGTAATATGTAAAATGGTCATGAAGTGTTCTTCTAGTTAACTAGCCACCGACAACATATGGAAAACTCCTCACACGTTGTAACATATTCACATTCATCTGCTAGAATTGAAAAGTAGGGGCTTAAGGAATACTGGGCATTGGAAGGTCCTCTAGTCACATGCTGTTCAAGAATTGGTCACCATTGCCAATTTGAAGGTCGACAAGATCTGAATATGTGGTGGTATGAGGAATCTTATTTTTTGCCAGAAAATAAACTGATCTCAGAAGCTTAGTGAGAAGTACCCTATTCCTAACCCTCTCTTCTTCTGCCAAACGCAAAGCTTGAGCATTTTGGAGGTCAACAACATTAGGCTGTGCAGCCATCTTTGATACAATGACGGAATCTCTGTGCCACATGGAATCATTGTGCTGTTTGAGAAGCTCACAGCATGGTTCCAGTCTGTCATGCCCCGCGTAGTCCACCCACCGCATGCAGTTGAAGGAGGTTTCCCCCATTGTGGACATAACCAGCAAAACATTCCTTCCTTTGGATTGTTACAATACACCCAGGGATACTTTTCCTCCCAACTTTTCTTGTAGGTAAGCCTAGATTTGTACAATTTGTTCAGGCTAGCCTTTGAATGCTTTAGGTTGGAGCTTAGTTTGGGATTGCCTCCGCCAATGTTAATCTTTATATTACGGCTTGTGGACTGTTCTCCTTGTTGTGCTTCTTCCCTCTGCTGCACTCCTTCCCTCTGCTGCACTCCTTCCCTCTGCTGCACTCCTTCCCTCTGCTGCACTCCTTCCCTCTGCTGCACTCCTTCCCTCTGCTGCACTCCTTCCCTCTGCTGCACTCCTTCCCTCTGCTGCCCTCCTTCCCTCTGCTGCACTTCTTTCCTCTGCTGCACTTCTTTCCTCTGCTGCACTCCTTCCCTCTGCTGCACTCCTTCCCTCTGCTGCACTCCTTCCCTCTGCTGCACTTCTTCCCTCTGCTGCACTTCTTCCCTCTGCTGCCCTTCTTCCCTCTGCTGCCCTTCTTCCCTCTGCTGCACTCCTTCCCTCTGCTGCACTTCTTCCCTCTGCTGCACTTGCTCTTCTTCCCTCACCTCTTCTCTCTCCTCTTCCTCCCTCACCTCCTCACTCTCTCTCTGCTGAACTTCTTCCCTCTGCTGCACTTCTTTCCTCACCTCTTCTCTCTCCCTCACTTCCTCCCTCACCTCCTCACTCTCTCTCTGCTGCACTGCTCGAATCTGTTCCTTGTGTTCCATCGATTCATAGCTATCACATTTGCTTTTTTTAGGTTCAGATTCACTTCCTTTGGAGCGACAAGGTCTCTTTTTCCTAAAATACTTTCTGATATCCATTAGCTACTACTCAGCAACTTCTACAGTCTGCCAAAGCAACAATTATACACTTACCAACCAGGCAGCTGCTTCACAATGACCAGTGCTAAAAGCAACTTTTAAACTGGAACTGGTGATCCATAAAATGATACACCTACTCCATTCAAACTAAAAGGATAACCTATTAGGAGTCTGTACTTAATTAATGTCAGAGCTATTCAGCTTTCAAAACGAACAAAGCTGTTTATTAGAGGTAATCAATTGATCAATACATAAATATAATACAATAAGTTTAATTTCCTTACCTTACTAGTATTGCAAGGACAAAAAAAAATACAACTATAAGGTCGCTATTTGACTCCCCCCCCCTAGCAAAAAATCCTGTATCAAACCCTGAATTGTCCTAACAAGTCTTTACATAGTAAATTTAGCAGCATGCAAATATAGTATGACAGATTAGTAGTAGCTGACTATAGAGACAATCATCAGAGATCACCATCTTATAGAGCAAGAACTAATCGTAGCCCAATATACAAAACAAATACTTGATAAAGTTACCTTTGGCCTCAACTTGGCATTAATAAAGACTTGGCAATCATTTGATAACTTTTTCTTCTTTGCAAAACGTTGCTGCTCCAATGATGTTTCCAACAAAAGATCCACCATTTCCAAATTGCCAGCAGTACATGCTATATGCAGTGCTGTAAGACCATTCTAGTAAAAAAAAACATGTTTACTAAATCCAATAGGAAGTAACATCTCTGGGGTACAACAATAACTATGTGGTGAGTACCTAGGTAAAGGTAGAGTCAGGGGATTTCCCCTTAGGTGCCTTCCTGACCAAAACTCAACCAAAGGTCATATTTATATGGCACTAGTGCCAACAGTATATAAATATCATATACATAGCCTCATAGGTTCCTTAATAGTATAATAAAACTTCTATTATTTCTTAGGCTTGCAGTCCTCCATCGCAATCCTTACTGATTCTATTTAATGAGAGAGGTTGGTACCACTGTAATGCATTATACATGATTTTAGCTAAATAGACAGAAATAAATACAATTTCACTACAATAAGCACATGGAGAACTACCTCATCGCACATGACTCATGTTCATTTTGTATTGCAACCATAGATGCATCTCCTGCAGGAGTCCATTATTGTAAGGGGGCAAACAAGAGCTTGCTCTATGTCAAGGGGGTCACCACTTTCATACATAATTAATAAGATGGAAGAGGAGATGGGCGGAAAAGGATTAGTTAAGAAAATCTTTACAGAGAATGCGTGGCTAGTTAGTGTATTAAGGTGATATCATATTTGAATTAAAAATAACTAGAGGTCTACTTCCTTTTCATTATATGTAATGGCTGTTAAAATTATTATTTCAGCCGAGAATGACTGAATTATTGAAAGAAGAGCAGCAATATAGCTACTTCCACTTCTTTTCTTTTTTTATTATAATTTCATTTCACTTTCAAAATGTTCAAGGGAGGCAAAATGAATCCTGGGAGGGAGGGGGAAAGGTGTGTGAGGAGTGCTCTACCCAACCCTATATGAATCCCTGCTTTTCTCAAGCACTCTTAACTGGAGCTCATTTTATTAGTATTGTCTGCTGAAGCCATACATAGAATATACTCACACGCTCTCTTCACTGACCTAACTTATGTCGTCCTCACTAAATCTCTAATGTTCCAGACTGTGTGCACAACCTTGGAGAAATAACAAGTGCAGGCACGCCATCTTGCAAATGTTACAATTAAGCTATTTGCCATTAAGAAATATTTTCCAGCATATTTGAAGAAACAAGAGCACAATAATGGAGTACTAGCTAATCAGTTGTTGATGAACAAGGTTAACTATTGTACTACTACCAGACTGACCTTGTTTTTAAAAGCGACAGCAGCTTCTTCCTCTATGAGCATTCTAGCCCACTCTGGGTTAATCAGCAAGGCTATCATAAGAGGTGAGTATTTCAGGTACTTCTCGTGCTCGCCCTCTAGTTTAAACTTATACTTTTCTGACAGGGCGTCATTCACTTGTTTAAAATCAAAATCGAGAAGTCCCGGGCCAGATTCTGCGGTACTTAAATAGTCCTTGAGAACTTTAATAGCCTGCATAGCAGACTCCTCAGATTTCCCTATTGTAGCCTGCACCAGACTGAGCTGAAGTCTCAGCTTACTCTGCACCATTTTAACAGCCATTACTCACGAACTATATAACCGCTGCACCTTTGTTTAGCTCGTTCAAACGACCTTTACGATAAGCGGGTGTGTCTATTTGTTTCGTGAGAAGTTTCGTGGGAAGTTTCAAAAGCAGTAGTAATGAATATCATTAGTCCTTACAAATTATTAGCCAATGCAACACTGGTTAATGTCATTGAGTCGGTATAAACCCACCCACCTGCCAACAATCCTTTGTCGGCGCAATAGGATATACTGCTGAATGTATTCATGAACGCTCAAGTGGCTATTTAGACTTTTCTTTACATTGTACAAATGTATAGTAAAGTGGTATACTCTATAAAGTACTACCACATAGCTACCCCCTAATACAATGTACATGTATCATGAAGTAAACACCAGATTTTAGAGTAACCATTGGTGCCATTTGCTATTCAGACCCCTTGTTGGTTGCAGATTGCACTCACCGATTACTGCTATTTTTCTGCCACACTCAGAATATTCATTTTAAAACAGCAGAGACATATATCCTGTAAAGCCAGTGGCTACTCTGCCAACATTATTTTAGCCTAATTTGCATCTCTGGTCATTTCATTTGATAATTCTTCATTGATATGAGTCACAAACAACTTATCACAGCTGTCATCTACAGCCAGAACACAACGCTTACTGAATGTATTTCAAAACAATAAATCAGCTGTAGAAGTAGCTATCTGCTAGTTAAAAGTTGTACTATAACTCAACTTAGCTGTGTACAGCTAAGTTAGCTAATGTGGTTTATTATATAAATAGGTACTAATATCTTACAGGCTCTACCACAGCAGTGTTATTTTTGGCGCTTCTTGATTTGTAACCTCATAAGTTTTTTCTGCTGTTTGGAAAGCTCTATAAATAATTATTCTGGTGAATCCAAATTAAGTATCAACAAGTTAACATCAGCTCATGCATTGAAAACCGCAGGTGTGAATGCTGTCTCTGTAAGAGAAGATGTTGCTTAAGTTATAGCCATAAAGGCGTTCTGCTTGAAAGAAAAACACCCAGACAATTAGTAGGAATTTACCTTATACTATTCATTCAAATATATATGACTCCTTTTTTTACACTTTATTGTACATTTCCCTTTTAGTGGACTTATTATACAGTAGAACCTCCAAACTGAGGATAAATGTAAGCCAGGGCATTTTAGTTCACAAATCAGAGGTTGTTGGCTTTCAAAAATTGATGATAGGTTTTCCTGCAAAGTTTGTTACATTGCATTTTATATGCCTGTAGTGGGACAGTCAGGCAGAGGAGAACAAACAGGGTAGTAACAGGAAGCCAAAGGCTCTCCGACCAATATCTTACCCACTAGGTGGCCAGCAACTAGAGACTGAAAGAAGGTAGCTGCCACCAGAATCTTACTATAGACACAAAGCTGTTCAAGCTAAGGCAGGCTCCAGGTCATATTCCACTCCCAGGGGAAGCTAGGCATCAAACCTATGGATTCCCTCTAGCTTGCAAAGTGACTACTATTGAGCAAGGTAAGACTGACTACAAAAATCAAGAGTTCAATGCTATAATCATGTGTGTACATATGATTATCCCTATCATTATGGTCATGACATAATAATATTATAAATGTGTTAATTGCCTACAGTTTGAGTCAACAAGATGATTAGGGTCTTAACAATAAATATTCTTTTTCAAGTGATAGTGTTTAAGAATGTTGTGATGGTGATATCACCACAATGTCATTGAAAATTACTTAGAGGTGTCTCACACCAAAAGTGAAAAAATAAGTTGTTCGTATTTTGTAGTTTGTAAGTACGATTGTAGATGCCTACTAGTTTGTAAAAACGATGGCCTAACATAGGTCACATTTTTGGGATTGATTATCATACTGAAGTTTTCATTAAAAAAAATGTAACAATTGATAGAGCACACATGAAATACCTTTTACCAATGTTACATGAGTTAAATAATTGTTAATGAGGTTGGAAAATTTTAAATCACTACATCAATGACTTCTTGCTATAACTTGCAACAGTTAGCTTAGTTCCCAATGCATCAGCTACCAATCTGAGTATCAACCTCTTTCAACAGTCCCCATAACTTAACGTTTTTCACTACAATCAAACTCTTAGTTTTTTTTAATGTTAAAAAAAATTGAGCTGGCATTTTTTCTATACTATTTACATATTACTCATTTATTACTACAGGAAGCAGTTCCAGTAGTGAGGACATTGAACTTAATCTTCAAAACAAAATCAATTATTTCTTGATATTCATTATAGCAAAATTACTATTACTATTACTATTATTGTTGTTCTTGTTATTATTGTTATTGTTATTATAATTGTCATTGCTATTACTATTATTGTATAATCCTTTTCACTTCTTGATAGCATTAATTAAACTTATGTATAATTTATTTCTTATCTAGTAGCTATTCTTTTTTAAATGATTACTTTAACCCAATGTTTGCTATGACTCCTTGTTGAAGTCCTTCCCAGGGTCATTAAGGTTGAAGTGTCCATGGTAATTTTGTAAATACAAAATACATTACAAGACTTGAAACATCTTCAGTATCTAACTAATCTACTCTGTTACCAACACAACTGTTCATACCGAGAAACAAGTCTACTTGTCCAATTGTGATTGGTCAGTCTAGTGATCGCTGAGTTGTCGGACGTCGGAGTTCATTGCTGTCTCTGGAGCAGATCCCTGGAGTAGTTTGGCAGGTAGGGAAGGCCCCACAGTACTCAGCTTTTTAATGCACTGAACTACATCATCACATTTTCATATTGTTTTGATCTGTTTTAATTGATCTGCTTGAGTCATCACTACGTAAATATAAATGAGAAACCTGAACTTTGATGAATAGCTATCAGTAGACAATCTGAGAAATGTAAAATTACCAATAACTGTATTGACTGGTACATTCATCACATCAAGTGAAAGACTACAAATTCCTGACAAAGGATGATTTAGTTGGAATGAAGTCCTTTGTTTACATAGATTGAGTTACAAATTGCATACTTTTGAACAAAATTACAATCATAAGGTGGAGCTACAATTCTATTTATTCAATAAGATTGATCTTAGCCTGTTCATTAGTTGATTATTGTTGTGCAGCTGCTATTTGATTAAAGCGACCTCTCTTGGCTTGGCATACAAAATTCACTTAAAAAGTATTTTTCTTGTATAGACACAAATACCAGAGTTACAGAATTTTTTTTTTGTTATTTGAGCTGTTGTATTATGTTTGAAGAAAGGGTTAGGAAATATTCAATTGTGGGTACTGATGTTGGTTAATAAAAATATTAATCGCAAAATTTATATGAGAATGATAATACATCACGGCAGAAATACAAGTACAGTATCACTCAAAGGAGTGCACTCATAAACACGTATCTACAGGCAATGATTAGGCAATAGCTGGACTTCATTGTGTGCAATACACACTCATGGGTAGATAGTGACATTTGAGTAAACACTTTTAGAATCAGTTCACTGTAGGTCATGTTGTTCAAGCTTCACTCCCAGCCTACAGCTCAACTATTCTAACTCATTACATAGTTCACACACATTCACCAGTACTTATTTCATACATTATCAGGGGAGTAGGAAGCCAGATCATATTGGTGAGGCCATTACAACTACACCCACCCAACCACACCCACTCATTTCAATACAGTGTTTTTTTTATTAAATAAACCAAAGAGTTCAATTATTTGCTCTGCTATCTAATTAATAAATTCTGTCCATCACATTAAAAAAAAGTCAGACAAAATATCATTTAATTATATTACAAAGCAAATGATTCTTAGAACAATCAGGTTCTGTCAAATAAATAATGTTAAATTGAAGTTATAGCTATTATGTAGATTGTATACAGTGTATAGCTAATACAGCTACTTGGACAGCCAACAACTCATAAAGAATTAAAAAAAACTGAATCTATCTTTTGTGGCCTTGCCTACATTGGGCAAGGGATCACCTCCAGCTACCCAGACTGGACAATAGCAGCAGCAGGCACAGAGACCAATCTCAAGATTGGGTACGAGTATGGGTGCTCTGTGGCAGGAGTTGCTCACATTGAGCTCGATTTCAATGAAGAAATGGCTGCTAATGAGACTGTGCCCAATATAATTGATGAATTGTCAATGGTGGTTACGTCAGCTGAGGTAAGACTTTCAATAAATAATTAAATCAAAGATAATTAAAATGGAATTGAATAATTTTGCCAGTTAATGCACTAGAGACAGCTAACAAAACTATTTACTTGATCTTATTTGAACACCAACATTATATTGTGCCTTTGTTCGTGTTTCAGGTAATAGGCTTGATGAAGCTGACCTGCACGAGCCTGATGAAGATGAACATCATCTATCCAGCTCCACCCACACCAGTACTACCACCCACACCAGCGCTACCACCAACACCAATCCTCCTTCTCCTTCTCTCTAGTTCTCTGTTTAGAGAAGCCAAGGGGGGGCCAAGGGAATCAAGGGGGCTGAGGGGGCAGAGGGAGCCGGCGGGGCTGAGGGAGCCATGGGGAGCTGAGGGAGCCGAGGGAGCCAGGGATCCACCCTCCAAACTACATTTATTAAAAGAATATCATGTAAAAAAGTGCCAATGCACCCCACAAACAACTGCATGCTAACTTATGCTCTTCATTCACAAGTAAATAGTCAAAAATCATAATCAATCTTAATGTTTCATTAAATGTTTTAAGCATAGGTATAATAATAGCGGTGCAGTTGCTTATGAATAACTGACACTCTTGAGTGCATGCTCTTTAAGTAGCATTGTTGCTAATTACACAACTAACATTAATATCATCAAGATTAGCTTAACCTTCAAATATGTCTTACTTTATGGCACTGGACAGCAACAAGTGCATGCACTACAAGTATTAGCTATGTTCACAGGGCAAACACTTGAATTACCTGTTGTAACGTATTTAGGACATTTCATGTTTTCACCAACCTTTCCTGTACAGGATAGGAATAAATGCCCTGCACTATAGACCCATTGCATGCCCGCCCACTTCCGCTTAATTTGCGTAACAACGGTTGCCATCCACCATATTGGAGGACAGACTAATGAGATGCGTGCGTATCAGATCAGCTGGGCTTGAACGCAGAGTGTGCCTTAATGGTGGCTAGTTTTTTGCCTGGGTATTCAGATACATTAGTGAGTGATGCTTTGAAGAGAGAAGGTATGGGGACAAACTTGAGCTGGTGGATGGAGTTGACCCATTATGAAGTTAAGAAAAACGAGTGCAAAGATGACTTAGACCTGTGGCCAGCCATAACACAAGTCCATGTGTGTTTATGTACCTAATTCTCACTCCTAGTCCATACTCTGAGCAAGATATGAGGAACTACAAGAGCCTTAACTGTTACCAAAATTTTGTTAAGGGATGGGTGAGACAAGTACTTGTTAAACCAATTGGAAACAGAAGAATTGTAATTGGCAAGGTTAGTAAAAACAAAAAAAATAAAGCTAGCTGATGAAAAAATATTTATTTTCAGGTTAATCATTCTCAAAAATTGTCTTAAAAGTCACTAACTCCATGGATTTTAAGCCAAGCAGAAGGAAAGATTCTCGCTGCACATTGTGACTGCATGGCTGGCTTAGGAGAATCATGCTCCCATGTAGCATCCCTTCTTTGGGTAATTTCCACTGGAGTAGAAAAAAGAGACTCTCTTACTGTCACCCAAAAAAGTGCCTATTGGGTTATGCCTCCTGCAGTTCGATCTGTATCATATGCACCTATAAAAGAAATTGATTTTATTGGGAAAAAGAAAAAAGCTGCTAAGGGTATGAATGATGATGGTGTTAGTAAAGCTGGTTGTAGCAGAAAAAGAAAGAAGTTTAACATGCCTACTTTTGAAGAAAAGAAGCATTTTTTTTTATTCTCTGGCCAGTTGCAAAACTGCTAAGCCAGCTGTTTTGTCAGTAGTTCCAGGGTACTGTGAGAAGTACATTCCATCAGCACTCAATGCGGATCTACCTCAAGTTCTTACTGATCTATACAACCCTTCCTATCTAGCCTTAAGTTATTATGATTTGCTGCAGCATTCCAGTCAAATTGTTTTGACTGTAACTAAAGAGCAATGTAATGCAGTTGAAGCCAAGACCAGAGACCAATCTGATTGCAGGCCTTGGTTCAGATTTCGCGCAGGGAGAATAACAGCATCTAAATTTAAGTCTGTTTGTCAAAGTGATCCAGCCAATCCCTCACTGAGTTTGATAATGAGCATATGTCATGCAGACACAGTACGCTTACGAACTACAGCAACATCATGGGGATGCCAGCATGAGAAAGAAGCTCTCAAGCTCTATAGTGAAACATCTTATCATGACCAGTTACAGTTATCTCAATCTGGCGTCGTAATCAGTGCTACACATCCATATCTTGGGGCTTCACCAGATGGAACAGTTTCTTGTAACTGTTGTGAATTAGGAATATGTGAAGTAAAGGTCAGTTTAATTGTTCAAAACTTTGTGCTCATTATTTTTTACTTTTTTAGTGTCCATTTTGTCATAAGGATGATGACATGGAAACTGCAGCCAATGATGTAAACTTCTGCTTACAAAAATCGAGTACGGGTGAATTAAAATGAAAAGCAAATCACAAGTATTATTATCAGGTATGTATTTATTGTGTAATTCACATGCAGTTAAGAACAATTATGTGATACTGGACAGGTTCAAGCTCAGTTATTCTGCACAGGTCTCTCCTTCTGTGACTTCATCGTGTTCACTAAGAAGGAACTGCATGTAGAGCGCATAGAACCCAACAGTTTATTCATGCAAGAAAATGTATCCAAAGCTAAGCATTTCTTTGAAGTTGCGATACTACCCGAGCTTCTCGGCAGATGGTTTTCTCGTCCTGAACAAATTGCCATGACTGCTTCCAATTCAACAGAAAAGGATATTTCTCAGGAATCAAGTACTTCTTCAGACACTGAAGCTTCATCATCCGGGCTATCAGCTCAAGGCATTCAGTATTGCTTTTGTCAGCAAGGAGAATATGGGGAAATGATTGGATGTGACAATAATAGCTGTTATTACCAGTGGTTTCATTTAGACTGCTTGAAACTCCAGAGTGCTCCTAGGTCTAAAAAATGGTATTGTCCAGAATGCCGTAAACTTAAAAAAAGCAAATCATTATCAACATAAAGTCAAGTGAATTGCAAAGATTTCAGAACATTATCAGTCATAATCATGTACAAAAAATGTAACACATAATCATGTCCAAAATATTATATTCTAGTTCGTCAACGGGTACAACTGAATTACAAAGATTAATGAGAGAACAACACACAGTTACAATCATGTCCAGTAATGTAGTATCATCTTTAGTGTTTAAGTAATCAACAGGCTGTGAATTACCTAATATCTTGTACTTTTTTCTTATATTCCCTATTACACGCTCCACATGTATCCTGACATTAGCTATTGTTCTTGTCTGTTCAACATCAATAGCTTCCAGCTGTTTTTTACCTTCAGTGAAGGCTGGAATCGATAAAGTGGCAGAATATAGTCCAATAGAATCTTTAATGTCAAAGCCACGATCGGCTAAAATAGTATCACCTGGGAGGAGGTTGTGTAACAAGTTAGAGTTCTCAGTAATGTGCTTGTCACTGACTCGTCCACCCCATCCATCTGATATAAAGCTAACACTGCCTTGTGGACTAATACCAATGAGATATTTTACAGTGTTGTGGTGCTTGTATGATGAGTATGTTTGAGCCCTGGCTAAAAGATCAGACGGTCTGTCGATAAAAACTTCGAAACAGTCCAAAATAACTACACAGTTAGGACAATTTTTTCGGAAGTCCATGGGAAGAGTTTTTCTTAAAATCTCTCTCTCTGGCCACACAATTAAAAACTTGGTTCGCACATTCAACATTCCTACTACATCAGAAAATATTCTGCACACAGTTGAAGGGCGAATGCCAAAGTGATAGCCAAGTTCAACTCCAGTACTTCCAAGTCGTAACCTCATTAAAGTAAGACTTAATTGCTGGAACTTTGAAAGGGAGGAATGTGTAACAAAGTGTGGAAGAACAAACTGAAATAACTTTGACAAAATATCCCAATTAGTTAGCCCTGTAAAAAAACGAACTTTGTCACAACTTTCCTTGAAGTATTCTTCATCAAATGGTCGATACTGTGAGGGCACTTGATTTACTTCTCTTTCTGTACTCTTCATAAGTAATTCATGATGTTCCTTCTTTGTTTTCTCTAACTCTTCCTTTAAATTGTCAAACTCTTCTTTTGAGACAACATCACATGACAGTAATTCAGTCTGACACGACACTGTTTGATGTGATACTGATTCCAAAGTTACAGCTACTGCTTGAGCTATTGTTACCTCAGAGGGAGAAAACAAAGTATCACAAGACTCAAATCTTCTCCTTTTCTCATTCCTTTCAATAGCCCTTTGGTATCTGGATACTGATACTGTGTGCTCTTTGTCTGGCATCCATCCAAGATGAAGTGATGGTGCCCAATCATGATTAAGTTCATCATACAGAGAACTAGGCTTGCCTAAAAAAAATGCTCTTCAAGTTGGGCTTAATAGTAATCTAAATTCTTACCTCCAATAAAGTGTTTTGAGCAAATTCGAGTATGGTTACTTGGCTTGAAGTTATCACGGTGGATTCTTGATAACCATAAATCTCTTCTCTTCTTACTTAACTCCTGTGTTCTTTCACCTAGATGACTAATCACAGCTGGTAGTCTATAACAGCTGATTCCTTCGTCTCGATCTGAACGACTACTACATTTAACAATAGCGCAAAAGTTTACCATTCTGAACAACTCCTGTCCTCCAAGATGGCCGCCAGGAAATGATGACGTATGATTGACGTCACGCGCAATGGGTCTATAGGCCATTTAGCCCTATCCTCTACAGGAAAGGCGGTGAAAGTATGAAATGTCCTAAATACGTTACTACAGGAAATTCAAGTTTTTGCCCAGTGGTTGCTGATTCACAACTGACAAGTCTTCCTAATAATCTGAATCAAGATTAGCTTGACATAATACTGCTAATGACTCTAGACAGCAGCACAGTAGCTATGCTGCTATTTCACAACTGGCCAGCCCCACTAAAGATAGGCTAAATATATGCAGGAATATCTTAACAGTGTGGTGATCACCTCTCAAAATCTTCCTTGGCAGAAAAATACTCCTCCAAACTGGACATTGTTGGGACAGGACTGCGGAGTGCTGCATCTGGGACCTATTTATCTGGCGCAGTGAGCGCTTGCACTGCAAACAGTGAGCGTTGGGAACTCGGTAATTGGCCACAAAAATGTTACACTCCCGGAAGTGATTTTTTATCTGACGTACACTTTATCGACTTACAATTTTGTGTGTGAAAGTCCGAGGTCAAAGTACATTAGGTAAGTAACTAGTGGTGCGCTCGAATAGCGCAAATGCATGGCGAGCGAGTAAGTATATGAGTATAGGTAAAGATGATTTGTGAAGGAAATCGCTAAATAATAGCAATGGTTAGGCATGAAGAGTTAACAATAACAGAATTACCTGAATAAACTTAGAAAGCAGTGGCAAAAAAGCGCAGCTTGACAAAGACTTCACAATTGTTTCAAGAAGAGAGTAGCTATAAACGTTTTTGTTGAAACAAAGTTGCGTAAGGCATTGCAGCAGGATTCTCCGTTCTCGTTAATTCAGCGAGCGAGCGAAGCGAGCGAAGCTGACTATCAGTCGTGTTCAATTGAGATTTCAGATATATTATATAAGTATGTATACGTACGTCAAAAATTTTCGCCCGGGCTTCTAATTACGTAAGTTAGGTAAAGCGTTCACAGTTCCAGTATTTTTCAATTAACGACGCGGAGAATCCTTGCACTGCCTTACTTAACTTTGTTTCAACCAAAATGTTTATAGCTCTTCTCTTCTTGAAACAATTGTGAAGTCTTTGTCAAGCTGCGCTTCTTTGCCACAGCTTTCGAAGTTTATTCAGGTAATTCTGTTATTGTTACTACAATGCATGGGTCCGCTTCCGTAGTCTGGGATCAGAGACTTTAGATTTTCTAATGCTAACTGAGAATGGAAAGGGTTACACTGTGCACTACAGTTAGATGTAATTTCTGTCCTATTTTTCTGTAAAGAGAGTCTTCTCGCTCGCCATGCATTTGCGCTATTCGAGCGCACCACTAGTTGAAAAATACTGGAACTGTGAACGCTTTACCTAACATACGTAATTAGAAGCGCGGGCGAAATTTTTGACGTACGCATACATACCTATATATCTGAAATCTCAATTGAACACGACTGAGAGTCAGCTTCGCTCGCTTCGCTCTCTCGCTGAATGAACCTTACGTGGAACGATCGCGGAAGTTCATAGTGCATTCTTTCAATTCCTGCTCAATAGAATTGAACATGCTTAGTAGCATTGCTGGTAATAAAACAATTACTCTTCTACTGTCTATTTAACAATTAATTAGACAACACTTGCTGGGATTATTTTTTATTATTGATGAAGCTTCCCTAATTTCACTCAATATTTCTCACAAAAGCATCAATATCTGCATCAAATAACCTTCACTTTCATCATGCTCACTTAATGCTAAGAATCATCGAAGTAGAATACGTATTGTAAAAATCTGTGTAGGAAGTATAGCGCAATTTTGTCTATGCTCACGTCGCTTACCTTCATTCAGCTGAGTCTGTACTATAGTTCTTCATAAGCTTTTTAAGTACAGATTCACAATGAACAGCAGGACATATCATGGAATTTAAAATATTTTCTAGCCTTCTTCCAGTTGCTAAACA
>WLWD01002777.1_pt1 | contig 56004 bp, 45 predicted proteins | sample 6712731 | NCBI WGS metagenome assembly WLWD01 (sample SAMN12718690, study PRJNA576275) | sponge metagenome | isolation source: marine sponge | host: Mycale hentscheli | place: New Zealand: South Island, Marlborough, Capsize Point | collected 2014-11-01 | reverse complement strand
TAACTGAGTACTAGGGGTCTGGTCTAGGTAACTGAGTACTAGGGGTCTGGTCTAGGTAACTGAGTACTAGGGGTCTGGTCTAGGTAACTGAGTACTAGGGGTCTGGTCTAAGTAACTGAGTACTAGGGGTCTGGTCTAGGTAACTGAGTACTAGGGGTCTGGTCTAGGTAACTGAGTACTAGGGGTCTGGTCTAGGTAACTGAGTACTAGGGGTCTGGTCTAGGTAACTGAGTACTAGGGGGTCTGGTCTAGGTAACTGAGTATTAGGGGGTCTGGTCTAGGTAACTGAATACTAGGGGTCTGGTCTAGGTAACTGAGTACTAGGGGTCTGGTCTAGGTAACTGAGTACTAGGGGTCTGGTCTAAGTAACTGAGTACTAGGGGTCTGGTCTAGGTAACTGAGTACTAGGGGTCTGGTCTAGTACTAGGGGTCTGGTCTAGGTAACTGAGTACTAGGGGTTTGGTCTAGGTAACTGAGTACTAGGGGTTTGGTCTAGGTAACTGAGTACTAGGGGTCTGGTCTAGGTAACTGAGTACTAGGGGTCTGGTCTAGGTAACTGAGTACTAGGGGTCTGGTCTAGGTAACTGAGTACTAGGGGTCTGGTCTAGGTAACTGAGTACTAGGGGTCTGGTCTAAGTAACTGAGTACTAGGGGTCTGGTCTAGGTAACTGAGTACTAGGGGTCTGGTCTAGGTAACTGAGTACTAGGGGTCTGGTCTAGGTAACTGAGTACTAGGGGTCTGGTCTAGGTAACTGAGTACTAGGGGGTCTGGTCTAGGTAACTGAGTATTAGGGGGTCTGGTCTAGGTAACTGAATACTAGGGGTCTGGTCTAGGTAACTGAGTACTAGGGGTCTGGTCTAGGTAACTGAGTACTAGGGGTCTGGTCTAAGTAACTGAGTACTAGGGGTCTGGTCTAGGTAACTGAGTACTAGGGGTCTGGTCTAGGTAACTGAGTACTAGGGGTCTGGTCTAGGTAACTGAGTACTAGGGGTTTGGTCTAGGTAACTGAGTACTAGGGGTTTGGTCTAGGTAACTGAGTACTAGGGGTCTGGTCTAGGTAACTGAGTACTAGGGGTCTGGTCTAGGTAACTGAGTACTAGGGGTCTGGTCTAGGTAACTGAGTACTAGGGGTCTGGTCTAGGTAACTGAGTACTAGGGGTCTGGTCTAGGTAACTGAGTACTAGGGGTCTGGTCTAGGTAACTGAGTACTAGGGGTCTGGTCTAGGTAACTGAGTACTAGGGGTTTGGTCTAGGTAACTGAGTACTAGGGGTTTGGTCTAGGTAACTGAGTACTAGGGGTCTGGTCTAGGTAACTGAGTACTAGGGGTCTGGTCTAGGTAACTGAGTACTAGGGGTCTGGTCTAGGTAACTGAGTACTAGGGGTCTGGTCTAGGTAACTGAGTACTAGGGGTTTGGTCTAGGTAACTGAGTACTAGGGGCCCTGAATTTAGGGTGGATAACAGCATCCAGTTTATTCAGTAAACAATTGAAGGGGAAACTGCTTAATTAGATGTGGAATTGAAGGGGAAACTGCTTAATTAGATGTGGTTTGATTATAAACTACTACTTCTCTGCAGAAAACAAGTGTTACGTTTTTCAAGCCTCTTTCCAAGAAAGTGGAGGAGGTGGTGGCGTATTGTGAGAAGCATCGCTCCAGCAAGAGTTCCAACAACTTGATGACCATCAAGGAAGGCATCGGATGTCTGGGATGGGTCACTGTGGCCCCCAAACCAGTCCCTTACATTAAAGAATGTGGAGACCAGGCACTCTTCTATGGCAACCGAGTCATCAAAGAGTACAAAAGCAAAGATGAGTAAGTTCTATCAATAGAGTTATCCCTAGTAGATCACACAATCTGGTGCACTTCTGGATAGGAACACACCCATTCTGTAAGAACTGTCTGCTAAGTATGTGTGTGTGCGTGTGTGTGTGTGTGTGTGACGACAGCAACCACGTGCAATGGGCAAGGGCTTACTCTGGTTTGATCACAGATCTCCAGGCCTATGTGAAGGCTCATCATACAACTGGACTCTCTTGGAGCAAATCAGTAAGTAACTTATCAAACCAACGCTTAGTTAGTGTCTTACTCCTTACCTAGGGCTGTCAGTTAGTGTCTTACTCCTTACCTAGGGCTGTCAGTTAGTGTCTAATTCCATACCTAGGGCTGTCAGTTAGTGTCTTATTCCATAGCTAGGGCTGTCAGTTAGTGTCTAATTCCATAGCTAGGGCTGTCAGTTAGTGTCTAATTCCATCCCTAGGGCTGTCAGTTAGTGTCTTATTCCATAGCTAGGGCTGTCAGTTAGTGTCTAATTCCATAGCTAGGGCTGTCAGTTAGTGTCTAATTCCATCCCTAGGGCTGTCAGTTAGTGTCTAATTCCATAGCTAGGGCTGTCAGTTAGTGTCTTACTCCATACCTAGGGCTGTCAGTTAGAGTCTTATTCCATACCTAGGGCTGTCAGTTAGCGTCTTATTCCATAGCTAGGGCTGTCAGTTAGCGTCTTATTCCATACCTAGGGCTGTCAGTTAGTGTCTTATTCCATAGCTAGGGCTGTCAGTTAGTGTCTTATTCCATACCTAGGACTGTCAGTTAGTGTCTTACTCCATACCTAGGGCTGTCAGTTAGTGTCTTGTTCCATACCTAGGGCTGTCAGTTAGTGTCTAATTCCATAGCTAGGGCTGTCAGTTAGTGTCTTACTCCATACCTAGGGCTGTCAGTTAGTGTCTTACTCCATATCTAGGGCTGTCAGTTAGTGTCTTATTCCATATCTAGGGACTGTCAGTTAGTGTCTTACTCCATACCTAGGGCTGTCAGTTAGTGTCTTACTCCATACCTAGGGCTGTCAGTTAGTGTCTTATTCCATATCTAGGGCTGTCAGTTAGTGTCTTATTCCATATCTAGGGCTGTCAGTTAGTGTCTTACTCCATACCTAGGGCTGTCAGTTAGTGTCTTATTCCATATCTAGGGCTGTCAGTTAGTGTCTTACTCCATACCTAGGGCTGTCAGTTAGTGTCTTACTCCATACCTAGGGCTGTCAGTTAGTGTCTTATTCCATATCTAGGGCTGTCAGTTAGTGTCTTATTCCATATCTAGGGCTGTCAGTTAGTGTCTTACTCCATACCTAGGGCTGTCAGTTAGAGTCTTATTCCATACCTAGGGCTGTCAGTTAGTGTCTTATTCCATATCTAGGGCTGTCAGTTAGTGTCTTATTCCATAGCTAGGGCTGTCAGTTAGTGTCTAATTCCATAGCTAGGGCTGTCAGTTAGTGTCTTGTTCCATACCTAGGGCTGTCAGTTAGTGTCTAATTCCATACCTAGGGCTATCAGTTAGTGTCTTATTCCATAGCTAGGGCTGTCAGTTAGTGTCTTATTCCATAGCTAGGGCTGTCAGTTAGTGTCTTATTCCATAGCTAGGGCTGTCAGTTAGCGTCTTGTTCCATACCTAGGGCTGTCAGTTAGAGTCTTATTCCATAGCTAGGGCTGTCAGTTAGCGTCTTATTCCATAGCTAGGGCTGTCAGTTAGCGTCTTATTCCATAGCTAGGGCTGTCAGTTAGTGTCTTATTCCATAGCTAGGGCTGTCAGTTAGCGTCTTATTCCATAGCTAGGGCTGTCAGTTAGTGTCTTACTCCTTACCTAGGGCTGTCAGTTAGTGTCTTATTCCATAGCTAGGGCTGTCAGTTAGTGTCTTATTCCATACCTAGGGCTGTCAGTTAGAGTCTTATTCCATACCTAGGGCTGTCAGTTAGAGTCTTATTCCATAGCTAGGGCTGTCAGTTAGTGTCTTATTCCATAGCTAGGGCTGTCAGTTAGCGTCTTATTCCATAGCTAGGGCTGTCAGTTAGTGTCTTATTCCATAGCTAGGGCTGTCAGTTAGCGTCTTATTCCATACCTAGGGCTGTCAGTTAGTGTCGTATTCCATAGCTAGGGCTGTCAGTTAGTGTCTTATTCCATACCTAGGACTGTCAGTTAGTGTCTTACTCCATACCTAGGGCTGTCAGTTAGTGTCTTACTCCATACCTAGGGCTGTCAGTTAGTGTCTTACTCCATAGCTAGGGCTGTCAGTTAGTGTCTTATTCCATAGCTAGGACTGTCAGTTAGTGTCTTATTCCATATCTAGGGCTGTCAGTTAGTGTCTTACTCCATAGCTAGGGCTGTCAGTTAGTGTCTTATTCCATAGCTAGGACTGTCAGTTAGTGTCTTACTCCATAGCTAGGGCTGTCAGTTAGTGTCTTATTCCATAGCTAGGACTGTCAGTTAGTGTCTTATTCCATATCTAGGGCTGTCAGTTAGTGTCTTACTCCATAGCTAGGGCTGTCAGTTAGTGTCTTATTCCATAGCTAGGGCTGTCAGTTAGTGTCTTATTCCATATCTAGGGCTGTCAGTTAGTGTCTTACTCCATAGCTAGGGCTGTCAGTTAGTGTCTTATTCCATAGCTAGGACTGTCAGTTAGTGTCTTACTCCATAGCTAGGGCTGTCAGTTAGTGTCTTATTCCATAGCTAGGACTGTCAGTTAGTGTCTTACTCCATAGCTAGGGCTGTCAGTTAGTGTCTTATTCCATAGCTAGGACTGTCAGTTAGTGTCTTATTCCATAGCTAGGGCTGTCAGTTAGTGTCTTATTCCATAGCTAGGACTGTCAGTTAGTGTCTTATTCCATAGCTAGGGCTGTCAGTTAGTGTCTTACTCCATACCTAGGACTGTCATGTAATATGGGATATGTTTGTTCATCTAAAGGGACCAGCTTTGACTGTGTCAGCAGCCCCGCCCCCAGCTGCCCCCACAGCTGTAGGGCCTCCTCCTCCTCCTCCTCCAGCTATTCAGCCTCCAAGTGATGTTCCGTCCAAGAAGGATGACTCTAGTTCTGAAAGAGCTAATCTAATGACTGCTCTCAACAAGGGCTCTGGTGTCACTCAGGGTAAGGAGCTTACTTTGGGGGTGTGGCCTCTTGAATGTGAGTCTGTTGTGTGTGTGGGTGTAGGGTTGCGGAAGGTGACAGATAATATGAAGACTCATAAGAACCCAGAGTTGCGAGCCTCTTCTGTGGTGAAGGCGGGAGATGTGAAGCCGGCAGCTAAGACCACTCCAAAGTTTGGTTCCAGCACTCCTGCTGCCAAGAAACCTCCGCTCCTTGAACTACAAAACAAGAAGTGGATTGTGGTAAGTCTAGGGTCAGTCAGGTCTAGTGAAATGGGTCGAGGTAAGTCTAGAGAAATGGGTCGAGGTAAGTCTAGGGTCAGTCAGATCTAGAGAAATGGGTCGAGATAAGTCTAGGGTCAGTCAGGTCTAGAGAAATGGGTCGAGGTAAGTCTAGGGTCAGTCAGATCTAGAGAAATGGGTCGAGGTAAGTCTAGGGTCAGTCAGGTCTAGAGAAATGGGACGAGGTAAGTCTAGGGTCAGTCAGGTCTAGTGAAATGGGTCGAGGCAAGTCTAGGGTCAGTCAGGTCTAGAGAAATGGGTCGAGGTAAGTCTAGGGTCAGTCAGGTCTAGAGAAATGGGACGAGGTAAGTCTAGGGTCAGTCAGGTCTAGTGAAATGGGTCGATGTAAGTCTAGGGTCAGTCAGGTCTAGAGAAATGGGTCGAGGTAAGTCTAGGGTCAGTCAGGTCTAGAGAAATGGGTCGAGGTAAGTCTAGGGTCAGTCAGGTCTAGTGAAATGGGTCGAGGTAAGTCAGGTCTGTAGTTTTTAGAGTTCTTGGATGCATTGTCCTAGAGGAAGCTTTTGTTTTGGTTCACAATACAACATGGACCAACAGAAAGTCCCAACTCTGTATGTGTATACAACACATCAATAGTCAACAACACAACTTACTCCACTAGGCTTCTCCTGGGACACTAGTCTGCACACATACAGCACACATGTATCTACACTAGTGAAGTGCATTAGTACAATACAGAGTTAACTAACCTGGCTATACTTCATACAGATACAGATTTAACTAGTCTAGCTACTTCATACAGATACAGATTTAACTAGTCTAGCTATACTTCATACAAATACAGAGTTAACTAGTCTAGCTATACTTCATACAAGTACAGAGTTAACTAGTCTAGCTATACTTCATACAAATACAGAGTTAACTAGTCTAGCTATACTTCATACAAATACAGAGTTAACTAGTCTAGCTATACTTCATACAAGTACAGAGTTAACTAGTCTAGCTATACTTCATACAAGTACAGAGTTAACTAGTCTAGCTATACTTCATACAAGTACAGAGTTAACTAGCCTAGCTATACTTCATACAAGTACAGAGTTAACTAGCCTAGCTATACTTCATACAAGTACAGAGTTAACTAGCCTAGCTATACTTCATACAAGTACAGAGTTAACTAGCCTAGCTATACTTCATACAAGTACAGAGTTAACTAGCCTAACTATACTTCATACAAGTACAGAGTTAACTAGCCTAGCTATACTTCATACAAGTACAGAGTTAACTAGTCTAGCTATACTTCATACAAATACAGAGTTAATGAAGCATCAAAGGTGCGAACCCTCAGCGCTATTAAACACTACCTAGCTATTACAATATAATCTCCTTCCAAAAGAACAAGCAATCTGTTAGCTATTTTTAATGAGGTATCAAAATAGCTCGACCAATGAAAATGGTACATGGAAACGCTGTCTTCATAAGAGAAGAAGCTAAACTAGCCAGAAACACTCACCTGTATACATTTTCAAAGCGAAACTTCACTTCTTTCAACTCCGTTAACTTCTCCGGAGTAACGCTTAGGAGCCTAAGCATAAAGCTAAGTACACCGCTGGCTGCAGAAATTATTTGCTCACGTGATTATGACGTGACGCTAGGGGGCGTTGCCCATAAAAGCTGGGACCTACGCGGAGTTGAAAGTTTCGCTTTTTCTCAATGAATAGCCCAAATTAAAAAAAGTAGCACAATAAAATCTTAAATCTTCGTCCTGAGTAAGTTCATACCTAAACCAACTGTTAATTGTCAGTAATCTCCAAAATCAGAGCGTGACAAACAGACAGGACGACTACTATAACCCTCTCGCGCATGCGCGCTGAGGGTTAATACAATAAGGATATGCTGTGAGTGGCCAATGGAAGGGGTCAGTGTGAATTATCGGTGTAGATTGTTGTTTAGTATTGACATGCCAGTTCAAGTATCACTTTTACTCGAACCATATGTCTGAGATAATTTAGTAGGAGGAATTGAAGTTTTGATATTCATTGTGACATTCTTAGGGGCCCATGGTTCTCCTAGAGTCTCACTGTTAATGAATGTGTGTGTGTGTGTGTGTTTTATAGGAATATCAGGAGAATAGAAGTGACCTGTCTATTACTGATACGAACCCAAAGCAGACAGTTTATGTGTTCAAGTGTGTCAAGTCAACCCTCAAAGTATCTGGAAAGGTCAACTCCATTATTTTGGGTAAGGTTGAGCTAATTTAGGGGTTACGGTGCATCTTCTTCTCTGTTCAATCTTGTCCTGACATTTTGACTTCTCCTGACATTCTGTCATTCTAACTTGTCCTGACATTCTGTCACTCTAACTTGTCCTGACATTCTGTCATTCTAACTTGTCCTGACATTCTGTGATTCTAACTTGTCCTGACATTCTGTCATTCTAACTTGTCCTGACATTCTGTCATTCTACCTTGTCCTGACATTCTGTGATTCTAACTTGTCCTGACATTCTGTCATTCTAACTTGTCCTGACATTCTGTCATTCTAACTTGTCCTGACATTCTGTCATTCTAACTTGTCCTGACATTCTGTGATTCTAACTTGTCCTGACATTCTGTCACTCTAACTTGTCCTGACATTCTGTCATTCTAACTTGTCCTGACATTCTGTCATTCTAACTTGTCCTGACATTCTGTCACTCTAACTTGTCCTGACATTCTGTCACTCTAACTTGTCCTGACATTCTGTCACTCTAACTTGTCCTGACATTCTGTCACTCTAACTTGTCCTGACATTCTGTCATTCTAACTTGTCCTGACATTCTGTCATTCTACCTTGTCCTGACATTCTGTCATTCTAACTTGTCCTGACATTCGGGTCCTGACATTCTGTCACATTCTAACTTGTCCTGACATTCTGTCATTCTAACTTGTCCTGGTTCTGTCATTCTAACTTGTCCTGACATTCTGTCATTCTAACTTGTCCTGACATTCTGTCATTCTAACTTGTCCTGACTCTGTCATTCTCTTGTCCTGACATTCTGTCATTCTAACTTGTCCTGACATTCTGTCATTCTAACTTGTCCTGACATTCTGTCATTCTAACTTGTCCTGACATTCTGTCACTCTAACTTGTCCTGACATTCTGTCATTCTAACTTGTCCTGACACTCTGTCATTCTAACTTGTCCTGACATTCTGTCATTCTAACTTGTCCTGACATTCTGTCACTCTAACTTGTCCTGACATTCTGTCATTCTAACTTGTCCTGACACTCTGTCATTCTAACTTGTCCTGACATTCTGTCATTCTAACTTGTCCTGACATTCTGTCATTCTAACTTGTCCTGACATTCTGTCATTCTAACTTGTCCTGACATTCTGTCATTCTAACTTGTCCTGACATTCTGTCATTCTAACTTGTCCTGACACTCTGTCATTCTAACTTGTCCTGACATTCTGTCATTCTAACTTGTCCTGACACTGTCATTCTAACTTGTCCTGACATTCTGTCATTCTAACTTGTCCTGACATTCTGTCATTCTAACTTGTCCTGACACTGTCATTCTAACTTGTCCTGACACTCTGTCATTCTAACTTGTCCTGACATTCTGTCATTCTAACTTGTCCTGACACTCTGTCATTCTAACTTGTCCTGACACTCTGTCATTCTAACTTGTCCTGACATTCTGTCATTCTAACTTGTCCTGACATTCTGTCATTCTAACTTGTCCTGACATTCTGTGATTCTAACTTGTCCTGACACTCTGTCATTCTAACTTGTCCTGACATTCTGTCATTCTAACTTGTCCTGACATTCTGTCATTCTAACTTGTCCTGACACTCTGTCATTCTAACTTGTCCTGACATTCTGTCATTCTAACTTGTCCTGACACTCTGTCATTCTAACTTGTCCTGACATTCTGTCATTCTAACTTGTCCTGACACTCTGTCATTCTAACTTGTCCTGACACTGTCATTCTACCTTGTCCTGACATTCTGTCATTCTAACTTGTCCTGACACTCTGTCATTCTAACTTGTCCTGACATTCTGTCATTCTAACTTGTCCTGACACTCTGTCATTCTAACTTCTCCTGACATTCTGTCATTCTAACTTGTCCTGACATTCTGTCATTCTAACTTGTCCTGACACTGTCATTCTAACTTGTCCTGACATTCTGTCATTCTACCTTGTCCTGACATTCTGTCATATCCGTGTGCAGATAATTGCAAGCGTGTTGCTGTTTGTTTTGACAATGTCATTTCTTCGGTGGAAGTCATCAACTCGCAGAGTATCCAAGTACAGGTGAGTAGTGGGTGTGGTCACTATGTAGTAATACAGGTGAATAGTGGGTGTGGTCACTATGTAGTGATACAGGTGAGTAATGGGTGTGGTCACTATGTAGTGACGTGACAATTTTATTTTAGTGGCTATTTTTGGAAAAATATTTAAGATAGCAACCAACATCATTTTTAAGAAGACAATGAACTGGGAGACAAACAGCGACAACTAAACTTCAGCTCATGGTGCCAGCTAATAAATAGATAATTTAGGATCATGTGATCACCAAGTGACTTAAGTTGTTATATCATGTGATATCCATGTGGCTTGAATTGTTATATCATGTGATCACCATGTGACTTTGAGTTGTTAGATCATGTGATATCCATGTGGCTTGAATTGTTATCATGTGATCACCATGTGACTTGAGTTGTTAGATCATGTGATCACCAAGTGATTCGAGTTGTTAGATCATGTGATATCCATGTGGCTTGGATTGTTATATCATGTGATCACCATGTGACTTGAGTTGTTATTATCATGTGATCACCATGTGACTTGAGTTGTTAGTTCATGTAAATTGATAAGGTTTTAAAATTGTCATGTACTCTTGTTTGATAATACTTTCACTACGTAATGCTGCCATCGTTAGACAGACAGAAGGACAGAGGGAGAGAGAGACAATGAGTACAGTAGCCTTCTCATGCACAGCACACTGAGAGTTGACTTTAATCAATGGCTGGTGCATCTATGGCTACAAGGTCCCACGTGAGGGGAGCAGAAAGTCACCATCTTACTTGAGGTCTTTCTTTTAGTCCCCTATTAAAGTTTAGTTTTAGCCTCTTCTGTTGTAGTTGTGTTATGAGATGCTACTAGTGTCTCTAGTATATCACTCTGACTAGCTATAGTTATGATGCTAGCAATGACTCACTGTGACTAGCTATAGTTATGATGCTAGCAATGACTCACTGTGACTAGCTATAGTTATGATGCTAGCAATGACTCACTCTGACTAGCTATAGTTATGATGCTAGCAATGACTCACTGTGACTAGCTATAGTTATGATGCTAGCAATGACTCACTGTGACTAGCTATAGTTATGATGCTAGCAATGACTCACTGTGACTAGCTATAGTTATGATGCTAGCAATGACTCACTGTGACTAGCTATAGTTATGATGCTAGCAATGACTCACTGTGACTAGCTATAGTTATGATGCTAGCAATGGCTTCTGAGAAATCTTTCAAGATAGATGTCATATTAACTTTCCTATCTTAAGTATCGTGAAACCACTGTGTTGGAGTCATATCTAATTTAATTTGCTCATTTTAGGATGGGATCCCACGAGATTTGTAAGTTTATAGTTATCATTTACTGAGAGAGGTTGGAGATGCGTGAAACCTGTTCCTCCTTGGTTAGGTTAGAAAACCTGTTACCTCATTGAGTTTAAACTTATTCCCCAGATAGTTATAAATGACTTGACCTCAGAGTGTATATTTTACTCACAAGACCTAATGTGTCACTGATAATAGTGGGTGTACTCTTTGTTTTGGTTTACCTTTCTTGGAACATATTTGACTCTATAACTTATTCTAGAAGTTGTATTGCCTTAGTCTGACTCTATGCGGACACTGTCTCTCGCATTGAGGGATTATGGTAACTCTTTCACTTCCACAAGTGCCTAAAGACACAATTGGATTATTAATTTCATGAACTTAGACAGAGTGGTCCGGGTTTAGACCGTTGTTGCCAAGACTTGTAACCACATGATTTCTCCAGAGCTCAGAATAGATATACAAGCTTTGCACCGGATTTTTACTAGCTGTAACTGATCCTGGATTTAGCCAGTGAGTTGAATAGTAAATAGCAAGCTTTTAACGCTATTCTGCTCTTTTAAGAGCTACTAATAACGTGGTAACTCTGATGGCTCTTCAAGTCCTTCTGATAAAATTAAGAACCAATAAAAGCTTTTTTGTTTGTTTATTTGTTGTTGTTTTAACATCAGAAATGTGCCAGTAAAAGAGTTAAAAACGCGTCTTTCTTTTGGAATAAGTTTTTATTGGTGACTCACTTAAAAGTTCAATTAACCTTTACCAGAAGCAAACACAAAATGTGTATATATACATGCAAAAGAGAGATATCTTTATTTGGTGAAGAAAAAGCTATTTAACAGATTTAACCACACGTACTACCTGAATGTTGTGTGTGTGTGTGTGTGTGTGTGCGTGCAGATGATGGGCAAATGTCCCACTGTCTCCATTGATAAGACTGATGGCTGTCATGTCTTCTTGAGCAAGGACTCGCTGAGTTGTGAAATTATTTCTGCAAAGTCTTCAGAGATGAACATCAGCATTCCCCCTCCTCCTGGCAAGCAAGACTTTGTAAGAGAAAGATGTGCTACAATCTGACCTCGGGTGGTTAGTTGGTAGTGAGGGGGAGACATACTACAGTCTGACCTCGGGGGGGTTTGGTTGGTAGTGAGGGGTGACCATTAAAGACATGCTGAGCTAGAGTAGAGGAGAGGAACTGAGTGTGTACTCTCAGTCGTGGGCTCCTGATAAGGCACTCACTCACTGAGTGTGTGTGTAGAAAGTTGGACTATCTGACCATCTTCATCATCCACACACTACTTGCAGTTACCTTGTTTAGCTTCTTGTGGAGTTCATTGTCACTTGATGTGTGTGTGCGTGCAGATTGAGAGGCCAGTTCCAGAGCAGTTTAAGACCAGCTGGAATGGAACTAGTCTCGTGACTGAGTGTACAGATATCGCTTCCTAGTCCTCCCAAGTTCTGCTGATAGACTTGTTGAGGCGCGTGCTAGTAGATTTATAACAGAATTGATACTTAGAAAAAACAATTTTTGTTTGCTTCAGTTGACTTTCTTATAATTTGTGTGTTGTTTTTAATGATCTGAGTTGAAATATTATGTAGTCATTTTAATTGCTATTTTATGACTAATCTAAATATAAATAATGTAAAAGTAGCTAACAGTGATGGAGTTGTATAAAAATATACCTGCAATAATATTGGATAATGTGCTACACGTAGACAGTAGGAGTGATTTATAAATAAAAAGGAGTGTTATAGACACAAGTTCTATCTCCCTCCAGTTGAGCGATTGGGTGGTATGAGCACTGTTTCTAAGAAGAGAGTGTCATGAATAGGATAGGGGTGTGGCCAATACTTCCCCTGCAACGGTGAGGAAAAGTAGAGTCAGTTGGCCATGTTGTAAGGAACCATTGGTGGCAGTTGGTGGTTGAGTGGAGGGGGTGGTCCATAGCCTAGACCAGGTCCTGGATACTGAGGAGGAAAGTACGGAGAGTAGAGAAATGGAGGCGGGTACACACCTGGTGGAGGGGGGCTAAATGGTGGACTGCCTTCATAATAACCAGCCATAGGTATACCCATAGGATTATTGCCTGCATACACAGCTGCTTGTGCTTGCAGGGACAGAGGTAATGTGCCTGGAGGAGACCTACAACCACACATGTGCATTCATGATCAATTGAGAGCCGGATCATAGTTTCCCCTGCCTCTATTTTATCTCCAAATGGTGAGGTAGGACGCTATAGCTACCGGGAGTTATAAGCTGGTTTAATAAATTAATGACTTTCCTGGTATTCCCTTTTTTTTCCAAGTGTGGAGAAGACGTGATGGCCCATTGCTACTGTTTGTATAGACCTTCACTTCATAGGCTATACAAGGTATACTCTGGTATAGATACTTACTGCTGGTAAAGTCCAGTCATGGCTGAAGGAGAATCACTTCTGGCTGTTCCACACATCAAATCAAGAGGACTGCCTGCAATACAAACATTAAAACTTTTCAAACTATTATGAGGCTAGATTTTGACTGTTAACTATAATAGCTACATATGTAGCTTGGTGATGACTGGCCCTTAGTCCTGCTGCTCCTCCTGTTCTACTGTTAGAGCTGTGCTAGTGTTCAGCCACCCTTTGTCCTGCCCTAGGTAGTTATTGGGACAGTCTATCTAGTGTATCTCGTGTCATGTCACACTTTTCCTTCCTTGTTGCTGGGAATAGATACCATTTTCTAAACTTGCATAATGAAAACTCTGAAAGTCCACAAGTGAATGTTTAAAAAACATTTAGTCTAGAGTGTTGCAAGTGTATGTCAACACTGAACTATCAACACATGAGCACAGTTTCAGTATCATACACGAAGGTTACACACACACACACACACACACATAACTACACACGGCCTTCTTTCAACATGCTAGGTACAGGTACAAATATTGTTTGTTGTCGTTGTATGGGGAAGGCTGCCTTCTTACTAGCTGTCCACTCACTTACTTGGTTGGCTGTGATTCCTGGGCTTGGCTCCTAAATAGGCCAGATTGACATTGGCTTTTCTCCCATCCACTATTGGGTTGGGATTGGTGCAGGCACTCTCTGCCCCATCTCTGGTAGCCATGGTCACCTATTACATCATATTCATCCATTATCAACTTTAAGACCAATTTCCGAACAACTTACAAATCCATATCCTTTAGATTTTCCTGAGTTCCTGTCGTATATCACTACTGCTTCTTCGATCTCGCCGTGCTGGGAAAAGAATGCTCGCAATGTCTCATCCGTTGTGTGATAAGGTAAGCCACCTACGAACAACTTTGTGTAGGTGTTGTCCTTTCTTAACAATATGGGGACACTTTCAGCCATGCTCCAACTAGACCTCAGCGCGAAGTAAGAGCTGCAGCAAGATGCGACAAGCGGACCGAACTGCGGATTGTCCGTACTAAGTTATAGGGTATAAAAATGACAGTGCGCCTGCGCGTACGCATACCAGCGGCACAGACGAGAGCACAGCTGTTTCCGCATTCTTCTACGAGTACCTAACCGCTAGAAGAACTGTAGTAAAATAAAATGACTCAGGGTTGTGCCCGCTAACTTAGGGTCGCGCTGAGTAGGTACTCTGGTATTGTGCTGTACAAACTGGACGTAGAGTGGGTAACTCAAAAATAGTGCTTTTCTACAAATAGTGGCCTAGTTTTTTTACTGAACAACGTAGCTACATAGTTCTGCGTAATGGAGTCTATGACTAGATTCAAAAGAAGTTCTATAGCAATAAAAGAAGGTTTCTTAGGCAAGCAAGGACATATTCTGAAGAGCTGGAGTAGAAAATATTTTATGTTAAATAAACAGTCTCTGGTATATTTTCGTAAAGATCAATCTTTGGAAAATGGCAAGAATGCTTCAGGAAAGTCTCCTCAAGGGAGAGTGTTTTTAAGTGATGTGGTGAAGATTGAGAAGGAAACAGAGGAACAAACAAAAGTATATTTCACCATAGTCACCAAGAAACACAGGCTCAAGTTACAAGCACCAAATGAGGTAGAAATGGAATCTTGGATAGAAGCAATACAGAAGGCCATAAACTCAGAAGGTGAGGCTGAGGCCAAGGATCCCTTCAGGAAGTCTCTGCGAAGGTTAGCTCCAGGTGAGGTAGATGTCCAGTTTTATGAAATTCTGGATTGTTTGTTTGCTATCTGGCAAGAAAGATAATAATAGTTGATGCATTTCTTTATGTAGGGTTAAAGAGGGTCTCCCTTACTAAAGATCCTCTAAAAGGTATAGGATGTACAATAAAGAGTGCTGCTGGGCATGTCTTTGTGAATGCCATAGTGGAAGATGGACCAATTGCCTTCACTGGAGCTCTTAGACCAGGTATAACTACATGTAGAGAGATAGGTATATGACCAAGTATAGCTACATGTAGAGGGATAGGTATATGACCAGGTATAGCTACATGTAGTGGGATAGGTATATGACCAGGTATACCTACATGTAGAGGGAATGGTCTGATGAGGTATATAATGTAGAGGTAAGGTATATGTAAATGAATGTAAGTGGGTGTCTGGCCAGCAGCAAAGTATCCATCATTACTGTTGGATAAACAAATTTGCCTTGAGGATAAACAAACTGGTCATAAAGATAAACAATACGGAATGTATACATAATGAAGGAGAAAGGCATCACGTTAAAAAATGAATTCCATTTATTCCTGTGGGATCACATGATGCAGCTATATTAAATTGATAATAAACACTATCATGTAATGTTAGATACTATGTCATGTGATATTAAATAGCACATCATGTGATAGATCACAATGGAGTGTTACAATAATAATTGCTTTCATTGGTTACTATGTGCTTATATAACAGATAGCTATAGCTACATTTTGCAGACTAGATATAACTTGTATTATGAAGTTATAAAGTGTAATGAAGTTTTATGTCATTAGCAAATTGCATTGCTTAGTTGAAATGAATCTCTCACTCATATGTTGTTACGAACAACACATTCAATTTATTAGATCTCGGTAGGAAAGAATTTATTAATATTAGAAACATCCTGTTTTAAAGGATTTCCTTGTTTGGTCCATCTTGTAAACAAGAACTTTGTGTCTGTACTTTGAAAGTTCTGGGTTCCTTGTTGCAAAGCAAATAGATCTATGAAGTCTTGTAATGTGTGTGGACCATCATCTATACACACAAGCATTACTTGCAATTATACTGCAACTATTTTCAATATAATATCTTCTTAGTATCAATATAAACCTGTTGGTATGGTAACTATATGTTCCAGCATCAACTCATAGATGTTGAGGTCATAGACTAGAAACACACGCAAATGCCATCATCATCACTTCTGCAATGCATTCGTAGATTTATAATAGGTATTTCTTTTTGGCAGAACTGGCTGTCTTGCTATCTCTTCACTTCCCATTGTCATGAAGTATTGTACTAATTAGCAATTGGCTGTTTACAAGTATTATGGTAAACTATTTGATATACAAATATTGAAATTCTAGTTTAGATGGGTTCTAGTTAAGATGGTTTTCAACATGTCATCCAGTGAACTCAGTTGGAGATTATGGTTGAAAATTACCAATAGCACATTTTCTTACTCAATCAACTAAGGAACAAGAAGACAGCATAAAAGAAAAATCATGAGATGGAATTTGACGTATGATCAGGTCACTGCTAATTGCAATGATTCTATCGCATGTCCTGCTCCTGGTCCTGCTCCTGGTCCTGCTGTGTAGGTACACTAAATTATGTACTTGAATAAGCCACACCCTAAGGAAGTTGTACTCACTTGATCTCCTATTTATTGGACATCTCCAGCTGCCAGGGAAAGATGCTATTTAGCCAGAAAGATACCATATTCCACATGAACTAATAGAAGTGTGACCTAGATCAGCCGTGTCTGGTCACCAAGGTAGAGTTATGCTGAGTTTCCAATAGGCTTCATGTTCTTTAAAAAACAACAACAACACTTAACATCAATCTTATTGTCTTCAATATAGTACTACTCCATCCTTCAACAATATTGTCCCAGCATTTATCTTCAAGTGTTGTTCATCTTCTTTCTCTAGTTTCTAGTGGACTCCCAACTTAGATATCATCAACTTATTCTTGTGTGCACCTTCACACTACAACTTTAGCTCAAGTGGAAGTTGATTAATGTGGCATTTGAGATGACGAGAGAACACGAATAGCTAGTTCTGAAATTCCTCTTCTAACTTGAAGTGTCCTTGAATAATATTCTCACCGTGGTGATAGTCCTCAGTAGCTAGCTATAGTCATCAGGACAAAATGTACTGCAAAAGAACGTTCAAATCGTGCATCTTATATACTACATGTAATATAAGCTTCATTAAAGTGAAGATACAGACTCGGGTTCAATATACTGCAGTGCACAGTCCTGAATAATTGAGCAGAGAAATTTGGCTACGTGTCTTGGGCTTTACTGCTTTACAGGCCATCTCCTTCCACTGTAGGCCATCTCCTTCCACTGTAGGCCATCTCCTTCCACTGTAGGCCATCTCCTTCCACTGTAGGCCATCTCCTTCCACTGTAGGCCATCTCCTTCCACTGTAGGCCATCTCCTTCCACTGTAGGCCATCTCCTTCCACTGTAGGCCATCTCCTTCCACTGTAGGCCATCTCCTTCCACTGTTCAGAAGAAGACAGTTTCTGTTGAACAGTGGTTTGTACTTGATGCAATATGAACAATGATGAGTCTTAGATCAGATCAGTCAGGATGGCTTGAAGCACTAGCTACAAATGTAATTGTATATTGTATTGCTAGCAAACTATGTTTGAAAAAATTATGTTCATATTTTATAAATTTACTGTTAATAGAAATATTTATTATAGCAAGTAATTTAGCTCAGTGACGATGATTGTTAGTAAAATAAATAATTTTTTTAAACATCTCAGATACTAGATGCCTGTATACTGACCGCTATCTTCTGCTGAAGGAATTAGGCTTGTGTGGAGTTTTAGGCAAAGAATTTTCAACGGATACAGAATCCGCGGAGCAACAGAAACCGTCCAAACCGTGTGATCACACCAATTTGTCAGTGTGTTACGCCCACTAAAATACAAATTTGGCATCAATATCGATATGACCACGCCTACTCATTAAGTTGGGGCCTCAAAGGTTGGGCCCTGGCCCGAGTGGCCTGACCGGCGACGCCCACCCCTGTTACAGCCACGAGGTGGAGATCTAAATTACAAGACTGAGGGCTAAAGACTTGAGAATGTAAACCCCATACTGACTGAATGGATATACTTCAGTATAATAAAGGAGTGCTGCTATGTGTGTATAATTTGAGCAGCATGAATGGCGTATTGAGAGTAGCAGTGAGTGAAATATATCACATTTTCTGGTGACAGAGAAAGCCTAAAGAGATGGTGAAACCCCAACTACTGGGAACAAACACACTTTAGGGCTAGGAGACACTAACACTTGATCCTAACACTAACACATGATCCTAATACTAACACTTGATCTTAACACTAACACATGATCCTAACACTAACACACATGGTGAGATGTTAGTTTGCAGCACCAAGTAAGGATACGATTTGTAAAAAACAACAACAAACTTGCTCTTAGCGAGTTAGTTTAGTAGTTCAGGAATGTTCAATCAGCTGTCTCTACCAGTTCTTGCATTATTTACAAACAGAAGCCCATGATGAATGACACACTCAGACTGTGTATGCTTGAATCCACTTCATTCTCACTCAACTTCCTGGGACTGAAGCCACACACTAGGCAGTCACTTCCTGAGATGAGTTTGTTTGTGTGTGAGAGAGAAAGACTATCATCTCATCTTCCTGAGTGAGAATGCAGACTTGGAGGACATATTTACAGGTCAGAGTGTTGCCAAGCACCTGATTCCTTACTCCTAGTGACTATTATCTTTATGACACAAGGACATTAGCATACACAAATTCTATCTTTATGGCTGTCTTGGAAACGCAATCACAAAGACCAGAGCAATCTATCCTCCGTCAGATAGTTCAAGGTTTCTATTGATATTTTAAATGTATGTTTTTCTCTTCGTGTAAACAAGGAAAGTATACCAATATCAGATATTACAACAAAGGATAGTCAACAGAAGATGTCCTGGAGTCACTAAGGAAGATATGCTGGAGTCACTAAGGAAGACACATGCTGGGGTCACTAAGGAGTAATTTCACAAAATATTTATGCAACATTCATAAGTAAAAATGTTTTGCAGAAAATTTCCCAGATTTTCTTTAGTTGAGAGAGGAGGATCTGTGGCCGGCATAGCAGATCCCTTGACAGTTTCAATACTGAATTATCCTCACAGCTCAGTTGGATGGATCTGGTCTGTTTAAAGAAAATTAGTGAATATTAAAGGCTGAGGAAAGTGACATATTGAATGTTGTACTCTCCTCTTTCCTATTGTGATTAATCATCTCCTGGAAAGGCAGCAATATAGTTGGTAGCTATGTAACCAGTCACAGCAACTTTTTGTGACTTGAAAACAAGCGTTTTCCCAGGAATTCTCTCACAATTTTGAGCCTAAGTTTAAAGTGAGACTTGCTTAATGCTGTTGTATCAGAAGAAACTGGGGTCAAGCCTAAAAAGCTATGTTACTAGTGGTATGCTTGAGCACAAATGGCGAGCGAGCCTTAAACTACACTATTGTTAAATGATTGATTTTAACTAACACTCAAGCTATACGTATATACAGTAAAGGGGATTCAATGCCATAGTAACCGCTCCCCGCAACTGTTTGAGTTGAAAAAGAAGCAACAAAATCAAGTCACGTCATTTAAACTTTTTCTTTGTGATATTCTTATTAGTAGTTGTAACCCACAATATTTTCACACAACTGAACATACCTACGACAGACTTACCTTCGTGGTGAGTCTAGTGGACAATGAATTTTCAAGTCAATACTGTTGCGTAGGGCTTATAACTATGACAAATAGCATATTAACTTACCACCGCCACTAACTCGAATAGAAACGGAGCTCCCATAAGTTGTTGAGTTTTAACTGCACCCACAAAAGAATTCAAAGCGGTAAACAATTCAATTTCTAGGGTGATACGGGTAATGATCGCTAAACCGGAGGATTCTGTTTAGTGAAGTTTGGGACGGGGTCGAATACGGAGTGAACACACAATTACACGAGGGTCAAAGCATCCACACACATGTATAAACAAACATCCCCGATTTTCAATTGTGTTACCCCTGAGAGTGTCTCACTCACTCCCCAATTAGGAGGGAAAAAAAGGCACCCGCGCGCGTGTGTTTAAGGGACATACATACATACATACATATACACTAGTGGTGTGCTTGAGCACAAATATCGAGCGAGCCTGTCTGTCTAGTTAGATTACATAAAACTAAGTATTACTACATAATTTATTTTAGCTTACTTCATGCAAATAAAATATAGCAGTTGACCATTAATTTTAGCAAACAAATACACTCTCATACCGCAATTTCAAGAGTAGTGGTAACTTCTGTAATATCAAATTTAAGCCATTCTGACTACCTCAATTACCAGTAACTCTTGAACAAGCTCTCAGCTCTACAAAAATTTTACCCAACAAATATTAAATTATGTACTTACCTCAGCTTCCCCCGAGTAGTATAGTGGTTGCTTCATACATTCTGACTACCAGTGGCTCTTGACAACCAACAAGTGGCACTTACTCAGCCCCCCCCCCCCCCCCCCCCCCAAAAAAAAATGATGAAGTTTTGAAATTACGTCTGGTAAAGAGTTTTTCAATGCCATAGTAACCAGTCACAGCAACTTTTTGGTAGTTGAAAAACAAGCATTTCACAGGAATATCTCACAATTTGGAGCCTAAGGTTAGAGTAAGACTTGGTTAATGCTGTAGTATCAGAAGAAACTGGGGTTAAGCCTGAAAAGTGGTGTTGTTGTTTTTTTTAAAGAAAAAAGTCCCTGCACACGTTTAAGGGGCATATGTACGATCCATCCATAATTGGTTTTAACTTCTAATACTCATGCTACTAAAAAAGTCGAGTTTTTAAATTACGTATATACGGTAAAGGGGTTTGAATGTCATAACCACTCACCGCAACTGTTTGAATTGAAAACAACAACAACAACAACAACAAAAAACAATGCAATACAAAAAAAACACAAAAAAACAAGTCATGTTATTTAAATATTTTCTTTGTGATATTCATTAGCTAAGTAGTAGTTATAAACTTATAACGCACAATACTTTCACACTTAACTGAACATACTTACACAAGGGTCATCTTCGTGGTTAGTCTAGTGGACAATGAATTTTAAAATAAATACTGTTGCGTAGGGGTTATAACTATGACAACTAGCATATTAACTTACCACTGCCACTAACTCGAATAGAAATGGAACTCCACTAAGTTTTTAAGTTTTAACCGCACCTGCAAAAGAATTCAAAGTGGTAAACAATTCAATTTCTAAAAAATATACGGGTAACGATCGATAAACCAGAGAATTCTGTTAGTGAAGTTTGAGATTGGGTCGAACACCGAGCTAACACAAATATACGAGAGAGAGGGTCAAAGTACAAATGACATACGTAAGTCCAAACACATATATAAACAAATATCCCCGATTCTCAATTTGACACCACTGTATAGTGTCTCACTCGCTTTCCTTGCTCGCCAATAACTTATACCCAATTTTTCATTGATTTCACTAATAGTATATCGTTAGATAATAACCTATACCAGACTTCAATTTTGCATTATCCACCCCTAATACTGTCTCACTGCTCTACAATATTTTTTTATATTATTGTTCTCCTGGGCCTGCCAATTAGCCACAAAGGCAGCAACTTCACCAGTTCAGTTGCTCTGTCACCAGTTCAGCTGCTCTGTCACCAGTTCAGTTGCTCTGTCACCAGTTCAGCAGCTCTGTCACCAGTTCAGCTGCTGTCACCAGTTCAGCTGCTTTGTCCCAAGTTCAGCTACTTTGTCACCAGTTCAGCTGCTGTCACCAGATCAGCTGCTCTGTCACCAGTTCAGCAGCTCTGTCACCAGTTCAGTTGTTCTGTCACCAGTTCAGCAGCTCTGTCACCACTTCAACTACGTTGTCACCAGTTCAGCAGCTCTGTTACCAGTTCAGCAGCTCTGTTACCAGTTAAGCTGCTTTGTCCCAAGTTCAGCTGCTCTGTCACCAGTTCAGTTGCTCTGTCCCCAGTTCTGTTGCCCTGTCCCAAGTTCAGCTGCTCTGTTACCAGTTCAGCTGCTGTCACCAGTTCAGCTGCTGTCACCAGTTCAGCTGCTCTGTCACCAGTTCAGCTGCTCTGTCACCAGTTCAGCTGCTCTGTCACCAGTTCAGCTGCTCTGTCACCAGTTCAGCTGCTCTGTCACCAGTTCAGCTGCTGCAGTTTAGCTGTCACCAGTTCAGCTGCAGTTTAGCTGCTCTATCACCAGTTCAGCTGCTGTCATCAGTTTAGCTGCTCTATCACCAGTTCAACTGCTGTCATCAGTTTAGCTGCTCTATCACCAGTTCAGCTGCTGTCATCAGTTTAGCTGCTCTATCACCAGTTCAACTGCTGTCATCAGTTTAGCTGCTCTATCACCAGTTCAGCTGCTATCATCAGTTTAGCTGCTCTATCACCAGTTCAGCTGCTGTCATCAGTTTAGCTGCTCTATCACCAGTTCAACTGCTGTCATCAGTTTAGCTGCTCTATCACCAGTTCAGCTGCTCTGTCACCAGTTCAGATGCTCTGTCACCAGTTCAGTTGCTGTCCCCATAGCTTCTACTTTTTTTTTTATTATCATATATTTATTAACATATAGCTATGCTAGTTATAGAATGGAAAACAATATTAACTTAATTCAAAAGTTAAACTAATGACTGAACTTTTTTGATGCCACTAATTTTTTAGCTGTTTTTATTTTATTTTTATTTTTTAACAATGAAATTAATTGAACTAAAATGGCTGGACAAGTTAATTCATAGTTACAAACTGAAATGGCTGGAAGTGTTAGAGAACTATGCCATGAAGAGAGTCAAACCAATTGTAGTCTTTGTAAGTTTGTGCTATTCTTTAGCTAAGCAGTAGCTGTAACACTTTCACACACTTATTCAATGGACACACCAACACAAGAATGGCCTTGTAGTCGAACACAGAAATTTTAAGTAAGAACAATTCTGTCGTGTAAGGTGTATGTACAACTACAACAAACTATAACACATTGACTGAGGTAACTCATCACTGCCTAAGTGGTAAAGACAAAGACAAACCTAATCCTATTGGTTAATGTTTGTGTGTTTGTACAGATGATGAGCTATTGGAGGTGAACGGAGTCTCACTGAAGGGTATGTCGGTAGCAGAAGTGGGAGGAGTTATTCGCAGTTGTCCCCAAGAGTTCATTGCAACAGTTCGACCGGTTAGTGCTCTCAAGAAACACCGTCACAATGCTCCGAAAGGAAGTTACGCTTCAAGAATGAGTCACATAGACTACTTCTCCACACCACCCATTAGCCCCACCCAAGTGACCACACCCACATCAGACTCTGTATTTAATCATGCAAACGGCAACTGTGCCACACCTACTCTAACAATCAGACCGCCAACCCCGGACCTGCCATCAAATGAATCTCCGCCCCCTAATGCCCCGCCTCCCTCAGACTCGCCTCCACTAATTGTGACGTCTGATGAAGGATCATTATGCAGTAATGACGACATGGGAGACTATGATGATGATGATGACACTGATTATTAACTAACACACACACACACATAGCCGCACCCACTCATTCAGTCATTATGTAATGGTTTCGTGTTGAAATAGTCCCAGTAGCTGCAATCTTCTAAATTCTCTGAAATGTTTAATTTCTCTAGTATATCCTGTACAGTACACATTGTAAATGGAAGGGGCGTGGCAGCGGGAGGTGCTGTGGGTGCGGCTTCATAATTGTTGGTGATAGAAGTTGAATCAGCAAGTGTATCATCATCATGGCGATGTGAAGAAAGGATTCTCTTTGACCTGTCACAGCGAGCTACACAAACACAGTGCTACACACACACACACACACACCATCATGCACAAATTAAGAATCGTAGTTTACAGTGTAAGTGCCCATCGGCACTTAACTATTCACTTACAAAATTACCAGGTGAGCGTTTTCCCCAATACTAACTAGCCAAGTTATATTTCTGTTATGCAGAATTTACACACGGCACATAATACGACACTGTTGAAAATCTGCTGGGACTGCATTGCTTGCTTTGTTCAGTCAATAAAATGGAACGTCACATTCAACATGTCTTGGGCTCTCTGGACTTTTGCCTTCTCTATCTTAGAAAAGTCTTCACTACCGTCAAAATGCAACAACAAGGAACAATTTCAATTGTGGGCCACGTAATTGATGATCATTACCGTTCGAGCGTACAATGTTATAACTGGGTACGCAGTAATTGGGCATGTATATTCAACAGAAACTGAAGGGGTGGGTGCTTACATAGTTAGTAGCTTTACATGAACAACTACTGATCTAGAGAACTCAGGTAAGGCAAACAGAATGCATCAACAACAACCCACAGCTACCTCTCAGACACTAAACCCTGCCACCTAGTACCATAGCTACCTCTCAGACACTAAACCCTGCCACCTAGTACCATAGCTACCTCTCAGACTCTAAACCCTGCCACCTAGTACCATAGCTACCTCTCAGACACTAAACCCTGCCACCTAGTACCATAGCTACCTCTCAGACACTAAACCCTGCCACCTAGTACCATAGCTACCTCTCAGACTCTAAACCCTGCCACCTAGTACCATAGCTACTTCTCAGACACTAAACCCTGCCACCCACAGCTACTTCTCAGACACTAAACCCTGCCACCTAGTACCATAGCTACCTCTCAGACACTAAACCCTGCCACCTAGTACCATAGCTACTTCTCAGACACTAAACCCTGCCACCTAGTACCATAGCTACCTCTCAGACACTAAACCCTGCCACCTAGTACCATAGCTACCTCTCAGACACTAAACCCTGCCACCTAGTACCATAGCTACTTCTCAGACACTAAACCCTGCCACCCACAGCTACCTCTCAGACACTAAACCCTGCCACCTAGTACCATAGCTACCTCTCAGACACTAAACCCTGCCACCTAGTACCATAGATACTTCTCAGACACTAAACCCTGCCACCCACAGCTACTTCTCAGACACTAAACCCTGCCACCTAGTACCATAGCTACCTCTCAGACACTAAACCCTGCCACCTAGTACCATAGCTACCTCTCAGACACTAAACCCTGCCACCTAGTACCATAGCTACCTCTCAGACACTAAACCCTGCCACCTAGTACCATAGCTACCTCTCAGACACTAAACCCTGCCACCTAGTACCATAGCTACCTCTCAGACACTAAACCCTGCCACCTAGTACCATAGCTACCTCTCAGACACTAAACCCTGCCACCTAGTACCATAGCTACTTCTCAGACACTAAACCCTGCCACCTAGTACCATAGCTACTTCTCAGACACTAAACCCTGCCACCTAGTACCATAGCTACCTCTCAGACACTAAACCCTGCCACCTAGTACCATAGCTACCTCTCAGACACTAAACCCTGCCACCTAGTACCATAGCTACCTCTCAGACACTATATACTCCCCATAAATATTGCAATACCCACTTACTCACATAGTCATCTAAAATGGATTCCTCAAATGTCCATCCTTGAGCTGGGTCTCCATGGATACAGAGGTGAGAGGTACAAACACATGTCTAATAATAACATAGGTAGAGACAATGGATGACTAGTGAATGTCTAGTAGTGAGAGTGTTAGGTAGAGACAATGACTGTAAAATTCATTTTATATAAAATATACTGCACTTTATAAGGAAGTGGTACTATTTTAAAAGAATAATTTAGTACACCTTGAACCTTGAAACCGCCCACAGAAAATGAACCGTGATAGCTGGACCTAGTGTATCCTAGGCTGGCAACGTCTAGCTCTCACAGCAACCTCTATGTCTCATAAGATCCCCTGCCTTCTGTCTCATAAGATCCCCTGCCTTCTATCTTGTAAGATCCCCTGCCTTCTATCTTGTAAGATCCCCTGTCTTCTATCTTGTAAGATCCCCTGCCTTCTGTCTCATAAGATCCCCTGCCTTCTATCTTGTAAGATCCCCTGCCTTCTGAACTGGCTTCCACAGGCACAGAAACAATGAATATGTTTGCTGACTGTTTGCAACACAAGATCTCCTTTTCCTGCAAGATGCCACTCTGTCTGTGCCTTCCTTACATCTCTTCCTCCTCTCCTTCCTGTCCTGACATAGCTGGTACCATTCCTCCTTCATCTTTAGGTCACTCCACACTAGGTCTCTCCATCTCTTCTTGGGTCCATGACACGCCCTCTTCTTCCTCAACTCCCCAAACAACACTATCTTTGGCAACCTGTCATCTCCCATCCTTCCTAAATGACCAACCACTGCACCTCCAGTCCATCACTGGCATATCCACTAAAGACTAACTCATACCAAACCTCTCACTTAACATCCGGGAAGTTATCCTCTGCTGCCACCTCGAACATGGTGACTCCAAGAATAACTAGAATGTTACCAAAACTCGTGCAAAATGCAGTGTCACTTATCTTGGGTTGCAAGCTCCAAGACAAGTATTCTACTGTTGACATCTGGTCTACACCTCACCATAACCAACAGCAGTGAGTAGTTTTGCCAACCACACGGAGGTACACACACACACACACACACACACAAATGCAACATTTCTCTTACTCCGACTGCAGGAGGCCATCTTGAACAGATTTGAAACTCCAAGTTCTGCAGCCCATATGCAAGACCACTCCCTTCAGCTTTTATGAAACTCTCCTTGAGAGTCTGAAACACACGTATTCATACATAACACATGCACACACATATATACTATAAACTAATAATAAACTCACCCAGAATCTGTAGAAGTTTTTAAGCTGTTGTTCCGTGGACAAAGTGGGTGTGGCTATTTGCTGCCACTCCCTCTGAGAAAACTTCCTACTCATCAAATGAAAGAAATGTTCTACTGAAGTCCCACCTACAGAAGTGATCATGTGACAGTCATGTGACCATCCAACCACTCAATGGCAAACTCACGAGGGCTCGAGAACTTCATGACATCCACGCCCACTGAGTAGCGTCAGGAAAAAATGACCGGACATAAACATCAGCACAAAATAATGTACTTAATGTTGCATACTTAGTTAGGGTTGTCCTACAACTCACCTCTACAGTTATTTTCTGTTGCCAGGACAACATAATCACCCTGGAATATTGACAAAATGAACTGAACTTAATAAATTTGAATATTAGAAGCTTTGCTTGTACATGTGGCAAAGTTTCCAAACTAATAGAGAGTAGGAGAGCTACTGATCCAGGCAGTGTGGCTACCTGTTACTACAGCAGAGCCATTTATTAGCAGTCCCTCTTTCCTAAACTCCTCCCTTAGTGCATGCATACACACACATACATACATGATGTATATCTCAAGCAATGACTTGAATAGAAATCACTCTTCCATCATTAGCTCCTTCTAGTCAGCTAAAGGGAAGCTAGCCATGAGACATGTTTTCATCTCCATAGCAAAGCAAATATGTCACAAGTTTGACAACTGTATTCCCTACAACCAATACTACCCATTCTTTACCCAAATCATGTCCATATGGTTTTACTGTGGATAAGCTGTGTGTCATTTCTTGACTTTACCTGGTGCGAGATATTGAAATCAATATCAGAAACTTCACTTCTAGTTTCTAGCTTTAATTCAGGTCTGCCACGCCCACTTCTAGTGAGGGAGTAGCCAAGATTTGGGTAAAGGTGTTTCAGAGATGCATGTATAAGTAATCTACCGACCTGTAGAGACAATCATGTGATCAATCATGTTTGATCATGTGATCATACAAATCCCACCAATGCAAACTTGGCATCTTTCTGATACATAAACTGCTGCACTCTGCGTTGCTCCTCCTGCTCTAGTACGGACATGCCTCTCACCCATTCCTACACAACAAATATTAAAGCCGCACGCTTCCAATCATTGTGAGTAACCTCTTTAGAAGGGGCCCACAGAGAAGTATTAACTGCCCATCGTAACCTGGACGCCATAATTATTGACGATACTATACCTTTTAAGCTGTGCTGCAACGATCTTTACCTAGCTCTTTTGTTTACAAGCAGAATAAGTGATCTGTAGCTATGTCAGCCGGTGACAGTCCGTCGTCCTCTTCTAATGGAGCTAGTTTCCAGTCTTCTTTGTATAAGAAAATGACTGCGGTGATGCACTGCATCATATTTCTCTATGCCGCAGCTTTCTGGATTCAGATCGGGGTTATGCCAGTAAGTTCTGCGGATTGTTAATTTGTTGCTGTGTGTGAGAGAGAGAGAGAGTGTGTGTGTGTGTGTGTAGTTTCTATCGAGGAAGCTAGGTGTGAACACAGTTGTGTTTGGCTACTTGGAGACAGTGTTTGCAGTGGCCATGCTCCTGGGAGGTCCACTCTTTGGCAGGTTTGGAGACATGTTTGGTGCCAGGAATGCTCTCTTTGTTGCCATGGCGTCCTCCTTCCTCACATACTTTGTACTCTACCTGGCAGACTCCATCTTCTACTTGTTTCTGTCCAGACTCATGGCCTTCATGATGCATGCCATGCACGGTATGAGCTAACCTCTGCCTCACTTTACGAAGTGTGCATAGGAATGTAAGGAGAGTACCAATACAAACAATTAGATCAGATTCAATATCAACACTGCAACCACGAGATCTAACATAGCAACCACAAGGTTGCCTAGCAACATATAGATGTTTGTCCTTGCTTACAGAGCAACTAATAGATCTCGCAGTTACAGCTAGCCATCGAGCTTAGTAACCACATAGATGTAGCACAGTATGAACGACATTCAATATCTTTCATGTTGTGTTATAGTGCAGGAATCTTCATTTTGAAAAGGCTAAATGATCTGGGGTTCACTTGGGGGTGGAGCGGGTGCTTGTCCCCCTTGAAATATTCTTAAAATTGTTAAGCAAAGTTAGGAAGTGAATGATGATGGTGATTGCAAAATTATAAGTTTATTGCTGCTCTAATTGTAGTCTTGGTAATGGAAGCCCATCCCTTCTTCCATCTTTATTGTGTATGAAAGGTGAGACACCCTTGAGATAGTGCAAGCTTAATCTTGCCCCCCCCCCTCAATTAATTCCTAAATGAACCTCTGATGATGTGGTTAAACTCCATCTCTTTACCCTTCTTCTCCAGCCACTGCAAGTCTTACACTAATAGAGTATTATACTGTCACACTGAATTTAATTCTCCATATCTGATGTTATGATCACCAGGTACAGAGTTATGTCTGACGTTTGGTTGCTGACATTTCTTGCTGCAGGTGCTCAAATGGTAATGACTGATGTGTCTGGTAGCGGAGAACGAGCAGACGCCCTGGGAAAGTTGGGTGTGTCTTATGGAGTTGGTATGGTAGTGGGTCCCATGATAGGCGGCTATGTGACCTCTCACTACTCAGAGCAGATCGCAGCAGGTGTGGCAGCTGCAATCTGTATACTAGCCATTGTCATCGTGTGGATGTTTGTGCCTTCCAACACGAAGAGATCATCTACCAGCAAAGTGAAGGCAGGTGGGTGGGGCTCAATTTTATAGAGTAGATCTATCTTGTGCAAAATAGGTGGATGTAAGTGATTGCTGGGGGTGTTGCTATGCAATGGGGTAGACATTGCTATGGATGCATGTTGCTAGGGTGGCTGATAGTTAGTACCTAGTAACACCTAGACTGTGTGAAGTGTTCACAGTCAATAAATTGAATAACATGATCACTCGACTGTGTTCTGTTGTATGGGGAAAATAATGGAATTTAAAAAGTTAACCAAGAAGTTTGTTTGTGTAGAGACTACTGGCAAAGGTTTGTTTGACCTGGAAGCCATTCTGTCTTTGTTGAGGATCCCTGGAGTACTGTTCCTTGTGGTGGTGAAGACAATAGTGGGCATCCCTGCAGGCGTGTTCCACTCCATGTTCTCAATGGTCAACTTGGAAAGGTTTCAACTCACACCCGAGTCTAATGGATATCTCCTCAGCTATGTTGGTGTCGTCACCATGGTAATCATAAACTGTAATAACACTAGCTCAAGATAGTAGACCAAATGTATCACATGGTTTGTCATGTGACCTAATTCCACACATATCTCAATTGTTGTCTTATGCCCCTCTTAAATCCCTCCCCCTTATTCCGTGTGTGTGTGTGTAGATTATGCAAGGTGTAGGAGTCGGGTTCTTTTCCAAGCGTTTCAATGATAGTGTCCTGCTCAAGTATTCAGTAGTTGTCATGTCTGTGTCTTATCTATCACTGGTGAGTGCACTGGTCACTACATGCATGCATCCTGTCCTTAACTTCTCCATGCCTTGTCTGTATGTAGTCTATGGCAGTCAGTCTTCCTCTGCTGTGTGTGGTGATGGTGCCTATGATTATGGCGGGGGCGTTGCTCAACACGATAGCTAACAGTGCCATCACCAAGCGAGTGCCAGAGTCTGCTACTGGCACTTCTCTCGGCCTGAGCATGGCCACACACTCTATCATTCGCACAGTTTCTCCCACTCTGGGAGGTTACATGTATTCTGCTCTGGGCTATCCTAGCTTTGGATTGCTAGGATTCATTATTAACGGGGCTCTGGCAATTTACCTCCTCACGACTACTGTAGACTTCTTCAAGACAACTTGACACAGTTCATCATCAAATGAACGGATCGACACTTTATTTTTGTAGGAATTATTTTCAATTGGGAGTTTTTCTTTTAAATTCCTGCATAACAATTGTTCAGATAAAATTGGTTGGTGAGAGTTCTGTGTAAACATGATGACAAATAGTTAACATAAAAAACAAACAAACATGCCTGCAGTGAGACCACACCCACCCACCTGGACTAGCTCCATTTCTCCTGCAGTAACTCTCCAAACACTAAATAAAATAAATTATGATTGAGGTCTATGAGTGAGATGCTATAGAAGTGGCGGACAGACAGACAGACAGACACACATGGAAGATGGCGGCTACCGCCTTGGACCATAGCTAGTTCGTCTGCCTGAGTACAGAGGTTTGCCTAGTTGGGGGTTGGAGGTCACTCGGCGCTGCTTGGTGAGGGGACTAGGAGGTTTACTGGTGAGGGAGCTGGGAGAAGCACTGGGTTGGTGCAGAATCTTGTCTCTTTTTACAAACACACCATGCCTGTCTTTACACTTGAAATACTTCACACCTTTCACCGTGCCATTGTGTTTACCTGCACCATCACACACACACTTGATGAAGGCATCAATGAGTAGTTTTTTAAATAGCGTACCCGTTGGCTTGTCCAAGGCCACGCCTATCCACTCTCCCGGAGCAAACTCGGTTTCACCTATAAACTTGACCAATCCCATTTTGAAACCACCGCCAATCTCCACCATCACCTAGATACCAAGTGACATCACCAAGTGCATCATCTTACCACAACACTGAACTACGCGGACTTACCTTCTCACCCATAGAACATGGCGGAGGTGAAGGCTTTCTGCTTCGACTTGCCTCTGCCACCGATGAACTCTCTGACCCCGTGCTTGGGGTGGGAGAGGATGACCTAGGAGTAGAAGAAGGAGAGGGGGCATGATGCTGGGGGCTTTCTGGACTAGACTCTTGCAACTCTGCTTCCTCTTCTGTTGGTTGTGCCTTGGAAGAATCCTCATCAACATCCTGTAGGACATACAACCACTTCCTCATAGGACATACAACCACTTCCTCATAGGACATACAACCACTTCCTCATAGTTCACCCAAACCACCTCTCTACCTGCTCTCACTCGCTCCCAATCAAGTTAAAAACAATAAATGCAGCCATTATTGAGCCTGAGGCAGCTGTATGGACGATAGTTCAGTCAGCACTACCTCACAGATCAGCCTGAAGCAACTCAGCTGAGGAATGACATGCACTTCATAGGAAACATGTGCAATAACTTGGCGACTGCCACAACTACCAGTCAGTAGTGATAGCATGTGCAATAACTTGGCGACTGCCACAACTACCAGTCAGTAGTGATAGCTTTTCACAAGTATATTACAAAAACTGAGAAAGGGCAACAGTAACAAAGATGGGGCAACTACAATAACACATTTACCTTCAGGACATCTGGTACATGATTGAGAGCAATAGTAGGAGTGGCATGCTCTTCTGTGTTCTCTGTACTAGCCACCTTCTCTCCTACTGGCTCCTCTTCCTGCTGTTGCTGCTCACTCACCTGGCCACTAGAGACAGTCTCCGGAGAAGCCAGCTCTTCCTCCACTTGCTGGAGCCCAGGTTCCTCTGTGCTCTGGGTGGCCTGCACTAATAGCTGCTGCTCACTTGACACATTCTCCTCCACTTCACTGCCTTTAGCTTCACCAGTAGACAATGGCTGCTTAGCTCCATTCTCTTCCATCACTTCAGACGTCTGTTCCTCACTAGGCACACGGACTTCTCCTGCTACTAGTAGGTCCTTGTTATCTTCTTCCTTCCTCGTCAGTTCCAGCTCCACCTCCCCATCACTGCTACTAGTTCTATTCACTTCCTCTACATGGCCTTGCTGATTCCCACTGGTTGACTCTAGCCTTAGTTCAGTCTCCATCTCGTGCACGACCTCACTTTGTCCTGTCTCTGGGTTTTCACTCAGCTGGCTACGGTCTGGTATCACTATCGTCACTGGCACAGCTCTGGCCTCCTCGTCCTCCTCAGTCTCCAGCTGCTTCTGCCCAACTTCACCGACTGCACCTCCACCAACACCTGGTTCTACTTCAGGGATCACATCCAGTCTAGCATCTAGTTCACATGTAGCAATAGCAATGTCAATAGTTCTGTCACATGATAGTGGCTATGTGGTAGTTCTGTCACATGATAGTGGCTATGTGGTAGTTCTGTCACATGATAGTGGCTATGTGGTAGTTCTGTCACATGATAGTGGCTATGTGGTAGTTCTGTCACATGATAGTGGCTATGTGGTAGTTCTGTCCCATGATAGTGGCTATGTGGTAGTTCTGTCACATGATAGTGGCTATGTGATAGTTCTGTCACATGATAGTGGCTATGTGATAGTTCTGTCACATGATAGTGGCTATGTGACAGCAATGTCACATGATAGTGGCTATGTGATAGTTCTGTCACATGATAGTGGCTATGTGACAGCAATGTCACATGATAGTGGCTATGTGGTAGTTCTGTCACATGATAGTGGCTATGTGGTAGTTCTGTCACATGATAGTGGCTATGTGGTAGTTCTGTCACATGATAGTGGCTATGTGGTAGTTCTATCACATGATAGTGACTATGTGATAGTTCTGTCACATGATAGTGGCTATGTGATAGTTCTGTCACATGATAGTGGCTATGTGGTAGTTCTGTCACATGATAGTGGCTATGTGATAGTTCTGTCACATGATAGTGGCTATGTGGTAGTTGTCACATGATAGTGGCTATGTGGTAGTTCTGTCACATGATAGTGGCTATGTGGTAGTTCTGTCACATGATAGTGACTATGTGATAGTTCTGTCACATGATAGTGACTATGTGATAGTTCTGTCACATGATAGTGGCTATGTGACAGCAATGTCACATGATAGTGGCTATGTGGTAGTTGTCACATGATAATAGCTATGTGACAGTAATGTCACATGATAGTGGCTATGTGGTAGTTCTGTCACATGATAGTGGCTATGTGGTAGTTCTGTCACATGATAGTGACTATGTGATAGTTCTGTCACATGATAGTGGCTATGTGGTAGTTCTGTCACATGATAGTGGCTATGTGATAGTTCTGTCACATGATAGTGGCTATGTGGTAGTTGTCACATGATAGTGGCTATGTGGTAGTTCTGTCACATGATAGTGGCTATGTGGTAGTTCTGTCACATGATAGTGACTATGTGATAGTTCTGTCACATGATAGTGACTATGTGATAGTTCTGTCACATGATAGTGGCTATGTGACAGCAATGTCACATGATAGTGGCTATGTGGTAGTTGTCACATGATAATAGCTATGTGACAGTAATGTCACATGATAGTGGCTATGTGGTAGTTGTCACATGATAGTAGCTATGTGACAGTAATGTCACATGATAGTGGCTATGTGGTAGTTCTATCACATGATAGTGGCTATGTGGTAGTTCTGTCACATGATAGTGGCTATGTGGTAGTTCTGTCACATGATAGTGGCTATGTGATAGTTCTGTCACATGATAGTGGCTATGTGGTAGTTCTGTCACATGATAGTGGCTATGTGGTAGTTCTGTCACATGATAGTGGCTATGTGGTAGTTCTGTCACATGATAGTGGCTATGTGGTAGTGGCTATGTGATAGTTCTGTCACATGATAGTGGCTATGTGACAGCAATGTCACATGATAGTGGCTATGTGATAGTTCTGTCACATGATAGTGGCTATGTGACAGCAATGTCACATGATAGTGGCTATGTGGTAGTTGTCACATGATAGTAGCTATGTGACAGTAATGTCACATGATAGTGGCTATGTGGTAGTTCTGTCACATGATAGTGGCTATGTGGTAGTTCTGTCACATGATAGAGGCTATGTGGTAGTTCTGCCACATGATAGTGGTGTCACATGACAGTAATGTCACATGATAGTGGTGTCACATGACAGTAATGTCACATGATAGTGGTGTCACATGACAGTAATGTCACATGTTTATGTAATATGTCATTCGAAATGGCATAAGGAATGGATATAGTCTTACTTGAATCTCCGCCCACACCCAGGGCTTCCTCCACAGCCAGGTGTCTGTGGTGCGGCTCAGACGTGGTGCTGATCCCCACAGCCTTGGACCCCACAGTGGTGCACTCTTCTGTACTCTTTCTTCTGTCAGGTGACACAGAAATGCTAATATCCTCCACACCCTCTGATGACACCCCCCCTGACGACACCCCCCCTGACGACATCCTTCCTTCAGCAGGAGTTGGACTATCTCCTTGACTTCCTCCTCCTTGGTAGATGATCCCTGAGTCAGCACGACTCAATGACTGAGGCTAGATAACATACACACATCACACTAAAACAGACTTGCAATCTGGCGTAAATCACTCCTATTGCACTGAATAACTGTTCAGTGTCGTTTCCAAGGTAACAGTGCCAGCACTCAGTGGGCAATTCTCACCGTTGCTTCGCCCACAGTGATGCGTTTTCGAAGTGATTTCCCACTAATGGTCAATTTCTCTTTCAATGCCACATCCTACGCACACATAACAAAGACATGAACTACAGCAAGATAAACCAACAGATAGCTAAGATAAACCAACAGATAGCTAAGATAAACCAACAGATAGCTAAGATAAACCAACAGATAGCTAAGATTAATCTCCATATTTGCTTCAATTATAGTAATACTGAGTAGCTACACAAACAATAGCACAATAGACTACTCACCTGCTTGAGTTTGTCCAGATGGAGTATACTGGAGACAGAAGTCATGGCTGTTTTAAACTTCTCTACCGCATTCTCATCCTTATCCAATTCCACAAAAGAGGGATTAGCAGGAATCTGAGGAGGCGGGTCCATTCCTTCAGATTTAGGAATACCAGTCACTACCTCATACAACACTCCACACGTAGTCCTGTTCTCCTGCATCACACACACACATACACACAAAACATACACGATCACAAGGACATGTGCATGCAGACTTTCAATCCAATCATAATCTACCAACGCCCGTGCCATACCGCGCCCTATGCCCGTGCCATACCTCGCCCTATGCCCGCCCGTGCCATGCCTCGCCCTATGCCCGTGCCATACCTCGCCCTATGCCCGTGCCATACCTTGCCAGCAAATGCCCGTATTATAGAGGCTCCAAATCCAATCTTCTTATATACTCGCAGACAAATCCTTTTCCTCAAAGTGACTTCTAAGCCAGGAGGATGTTTCATGACCACGCCCACCCTGATGATGCCGTACACCCGGTCGTTGTTGCCAGTGATTTTATTCAGACTGTTGGCGTTATGTACAGTAGAGTCCCACGAAGCAGTAGCCTGGCAACAGCCCTAAACACATCAACAATACCTTGTTTACAAGATATCTCGTGGAGTAAATTACATGCACACTAACCCCCTGCCCCTATCTGTCAGTGCTAGTGAGAGAGAGAGAGGATAGCCATGCAGCGTACGTACCGTGCTGGAGTCAGAGTTGATGATCGGCAGAGTGATCATGGTCTCTGGCTTCTCCCCAAATAGTTCTCCTGTCACTGCCACTCCTTCACACTCTTCATCTGAAGGTGTTAGATCATCATTCAGGTCCAAAAACAAGACTGGAGTACTACTTTCAAACCCTGGAGGAAGGTTCCTGCATGACAATAGAAAATATACATAACAATTGACAAGCTAGTCCAGCCAACCCACTGGCTAGCTTGCCAACGTGTCTGTCTGTCTGTCAGTCTGTCTGTCTGTCAGTCTGTCTGTCTGTCAGTCAGCCTGTCTGTGTGTCAGCCTGTCTGTGTGTCAGTCAGCCCGTCTGTGTGTCAGTCTGTCTGTCAATCTGTGTCAGTCAGTCTGTGTGTCAGTCTGTCTGTGTGTCAGTCTGTCTGTGTGTCAGCCTGTCTGTTAGTCTGTCTATTAGTCTATATGTCTGTCTCCATTCACCTGTCTGTGTGTTTGTCAGATTGCTACAGGTATCTGTCTGATACACTGCAATTAGCTAGTCTGTTAAACTCTATGACAGTCTCTTCATTTCACCATTAGCGACTAGTAGAGTGCAGTCAGTTACTTACCAGTTGTTGGGTGCTCCAGGGACCCCACTCCCCACTTTAGGCTGGAGAACAGCTGCCCTCTGCCACTGTAACATGGCCCACTGATCCAACAGCTCATTCTGCTTCTCCAGATCAGACACTGACTGCTCTCTCTTGTCCATCATCTTCCTCACCTCTGCATCCAGGAACTCCCTGCGGTTCATCAGTGCATTGCTCCATTTGGTACGCAACTTCTGCAAGTCATCTTTCTGAAAGGAGTCGAGTGGTTCGTCGTAGCGATTTCTCAAATACATGCTTCCCACAGCCACAGAAGCAACGTGATCCACCTGCAGAGGGCTGGCCCCAGCTCCCTCCAGCTGCCTCATTGTCACATTAATCCTGCGAGACTGACCCTGTCTGATCATGAACACGCCCCCAGTCACAACTTCCGGCTTGCTCTGTATCTCCACAGGAACATACTCTCCTTGATCACTGAGTTCCATCATCTCTACTACCAACTCAAGATGTTTGATCAGCTCACCCCATCTGCCATACACACACACACACACACACACACAGTATTACTGAATGAGGTATGCTCCTGCTCTCACTCGTGCTCCTCACCTCTCAGGGAATGACTTATGTCTGTGAATGTTTGCTTCTTCAGGAGCTGCAGGACCTGCCGTCAGTTCATTGAAGCCACTCCTCCTATGACCCCACACCTCCACTGCAAGAGCTCCTTCTTCCAAATAATCTAAAAACTCTTCTGTCACCTCCACATTAAACACCTGCAGCCCACATGCCACACCCATCACACCTATCACATATGCCTACCTCACCCACACCTTACCAAACAAATGCACTTGGAATATAGGTTCTTTTTACTTTCCCTCACAAAATAAAATATGATGCCTTGATTCATCCTAAGGAGGTGTGGCTATCCCCTATACCATACACGATCTTTTAGTGCCTACTTACCTCTACATGTTCAAACCGTTGGACTTTCTCTGCTGGTTTGTCGAGTGTGGTCTGTACCAGAGGAGGGATTATCTTGGGTATTCCCTCCTTCCAAAACTGATACTGACAAAATACATAGTGAGAATATTCCTTGGGAAGACCAGATGCTTCCAAGACGCTCACCTAACACACACACACACACACACACACACAACACAACACACACACAACACACACACACACAACACACACACACACACAACACACACAACACAACACACACAATCACAAGCTACACATACAACTTCTACTCTTTTATCCTATGAATGGGCAAAAATGTTAATTTTTTTCCACATTTAGTCTCACTACAACTACATGTCCATTCACACGTGTAGCTATGTCCATTCACACGTGTAGCTAAGTGTCCATTCACACGTGTAGCTAAGTGTCCATTCACACGAGTAGCTATGTCCATTCACACGAGTAGCTAAGTGTCCATTCACACGTGTAGCTACGTGTCCATTCACACGTGTAGCTAAGTCCATTCACACGTGTAGCTAAGTGTCCATTCACACGTGTAGCTAAGTGTCCATTCACACGTGTAGCTAAGTGTCCATTCACACGAGTAGCTAAGTGTCCATTCACACGTGTAGCTAAGTGTCCATTCACACGTGTAGCTAAGTGTCCATTCACACGAGTAGCTAAGTGTCCATTCACACGTGTAGCTACGTGTCCATTCACACGTGTAGCTAAGTCCATTCACACGTGTAGCTAAGTGTCCATTCACACGTGTAGCTAAGTGTCCATTCACACGTGTAGCTAAGTGTCCATTCACACGAGTAGCTAAGTGTCCATTCACACGTGTAGCTATGTCCATTCATACGTGTAGCTAAGTGTCCATTCACACGTGTAGCTAAGTGTCCATTCACACGTGTAGCTAAGTGTCCATTCACACGTGTAGCTATGTCCATTCATACGTGTAGCTACGTCCATTCACACGTGTAGCTAAGTGTCCATTCACACGTGTAGCTAAGTGTCCATTCACACGTGAGTCCATTCACACGTGTAGCTAAGTGTCCATTCACACGTGTAGCTAAGTGTCCATTCACACGTGTAGCTATGTCCATTCACACGTGTAGCTAAGTGTCCATTCACACGTGTAGCTAAGTGTCCATTCACACGTGTAGCTACGTGTCCATTCACACGTGTAGCTAAGTGTCCATTCACACGTGTAGCTAAGTGTCCATTCACACGTGTAGCTAAGTGTCCATTCACACGTGTAGCTAAGTGTCCATTCACACGTGTAGCTAAGTGTCCATTCACACGTGTAGCTAAGTGTCCATTCACACGTGTAGCTATGTCCATTCACACGTGTAGCTAAGTGTCCATTCACACGTGTAGCTACGTGTCCATTCACACGTGTAAGCGTGTAGCTAGTGTCCATTCACACGTGTAGCTACGTGTCTATTCACCACTTGTAGCTAAGTTGTCACACGTGTAGTATGTCCAACATTTTAGCTAAGTGTCCTTCCACGTGTAGCTAAGTGTCCATTCACACGTTAGCTACGTGTCCATTCACACGTGTAGCTAAGTGTCCATTCACACTTGTAGCTAAGTGTCCATTCACACGTGGAGCTAAGGTCCATTCACACGTGTAGCTAGTGTCCATTCCACGTGTAGACTAGTTCCATTCACACGGTAGCTAGTGTCCATTCACACGTGTAGCGAAGTGTTCCTTCACACGTGTAGCTAAGTCCATTCACCACGTGAGCAAGTGTCCATTCCAACCCGTGTGCTTACGCCATTCACACGTGTAGCTAAGTCCATTCACACGTGTAGCCTAAGTGTCCCTTCACACGTGTAGCTAAGTGTCCATTCACACGTGGCTAAGTGTCCAATTCACACGTGTAGCTAAAGTGTCCCTTCACACGTGTAGCCTAAGTGTCCATTCCCCCGTGTAGCTATTCCATTCACACGTGTCACTAGTGTACACACAATAAGTCCACACGTGTATCTAAGTGTCATTCACACGTGTAGCTAAGTGTCCATTCACACGTGTGCTTTTTAAGTGTCCATTCACACGGTAGCTATGTCCCATTCACACGTGTAGCTAGTGTGTCCATTCACACGTGTCACACTGTAGCTAAGTGTCCATTCACACGTGTAGCTACGTGTCCATTCACACTTGTCTACAGTGTCCATCACACGTGTAGCTAATTTTAAGTGTCACACCATTCACACGTGTGCTTAGTGTCCATTCACACGTGTAGCTATGTCCATTCACACGTGTAGCTAAGTGTCCATTCACAACGTGTAGCTAAGTGTCCATTCACACGTGTAGCTAGTGTCCATTCACACGTGTAGCTAAGTGTCCATTCACACGTGTAGCTAAGTGTCCATTCACACGTGTAGCTAAGTGTCCATTCACACGTGTAGCTACGTGTCCATTCACACGTGTAGCTAAGTGTCCATTCACACGTGTAGCTAAGTGTCCATTCACACGTGTAGCTAAGTGTCCATTCACACGTGTAGCTACGTGTCCATTCACACGTGTAGCTAAGTGTCCATTCACACGTGTAGCTAAGTGTCCATTCACACGTGTAGCTAAGTGTCCATTCACACGTGTAGCTATGTCCATTCACACGTGTAGCTAAGTGTCCATTCACACGTGTAGCTATGTCCATTCACACGTGTAGCTAAGTGTCCATTCACACGTGTAGCTAAGTGTCCATTCACACGTGTAGCTATGTCCATTCACACGTGTAGCTAAGTGTCCATTCACATGTGTAGCTATGTCCATTCACACGTGTAGCTAAGTGTCCATTCACACGTGTAGCTACGTGTCCATTCACACGTGTAGCTAAGTGTCCATTCACACGTGTAGTTACTATAGTTGTAGCTACATAGTATATGAGCTAGCATGCAAGCACATATGCAACGACTATCTCTGACTAACTAAATATTTACTAACTTGAATAGGAATGCGAGATCCAATGTCGATGGAGTCATCTGGCACGTACAATTCTGGCGCATCAACATCTTCATCCCGCCCACTCACAAGATCTGCAACGTAACATACTCTATCACCAGAGCCGCACAATTACTCCTATTATACAATTACTCCTATTATACAATTACTCCTATTATACAATTACTCCTATTATACAATTACCAATTACTCCTATTATACAATTACTCCTATTATACAATTACCAATTACCCCTATTATACAATTATCCTATTATACAATTACCCCTATTATACAATTACTCCTATTTTACAATTACCCTATTATATAATTACCCTATTATACAATCACTCCTATTATACAATTACCCCTATTATACAATTACTCCTATTATACAATTACCCTATTATACAATTACCCTATTATACAATTACCCTATTATACAATTACCCTATTATACAATTACTCCTATTATACAATTACCCTATTATACAATTACCCCTATTATACAATTACTCCTATTATACAATTACCCTATTATACAATTACCCCTATTATACAATTACCCTATTATACAATTACTCCTATTTTACAATTACCCTATTATACAATTACCCTATTATACAATTACCCCTATTATACAATTACCCTATTATACAATTACTCCTATTTTACAATTACCCTATTATATAATTACCCTATTATACAATTACTCCTATTATACAATTACCCTATTATACAATTACTCCTATTTTACAATTACCCTATTATATAATTACCCTATTATACAATTACTCCTATTATACAATTACCCTACAATTACTCCTATTTTACAATTACCCTATTATACAATTACCCTATTATACAATTACCCCTATTATACAATTACCCTATTATACAATTACTCCTATTTTACAATTACCCTATTATATAATTACCCTATTATACAATTACTCCTATTATACAATTACCCTATTATACAATTACTCCTATTTTAAACAATTTACCCTATTTATATAATTACCCTATTAGACAATTACTCCGATATACAATTACCCTATTATACAATTACCCCTATTATATAATTACCCCTATTATACAATTACCCTATTATACAATTACCCCTATTATACAATTACCCTATTATACAATTACCCCTATTATATAATTACCCTATTATACAATTACCCTATTATACAATTACCCCTATTATACAATTACTCCTATTATACAATTACCCCTATTATACAATTACCCTATTATACAATTACCCCTATTATATAATTACCCCTATTATACAATTACCCTATTATACAATTACCCCTATTATACAATTACCCTATTATAAAATTACCCTATTATATAATTACCCTATTATACAATTACCCTATTATACAATTACCCCTATTATACAATTACCCTATTATACAATTACTCCTATTATACAATTACCCTATTATACAATTACCCTATTATAAAATTACCCTATTATACAATTACCCTATTATACAATTACTCCTATTATACAATTACCCTATTATACAATTACCCCTATTATACAATGACCCCTATTATACAATTACCCTATTATAAAATTACCCTATTATATAATTACCCTATTATACAATTACCCTATTATACAATTACCCTATTATACAATTACTCCTATTATACAATTACTCCTATTATACAATTACCCTATTATACAATTACCCCTATTATACAATTACCCCTATTATACAATTACCCTATTATACAATTACCCTATTATACAATTACCCTATTATACAATTACTCCTATTATACAATTACCCCTATTATACAATTACCCCTATTATACAATTACCCCTATTATACAATTACCCTATTATATAATTACTCCTATTATACAATTACCCTATTATACAATTACTCCTATTATACAATTACCCTATTATACAATTACTCCTATTATACAATTACCCTATTATACAATTACCCTATTATACAATTACCCTATTATATAATTACCCTATTATACAATTACTCCTATTATACAATTACCCTATTATACAATTACTCCTATTATACAATTACCCTATTATACAATTACCCTATTATACAATTACTCCTATTATACAATTACCCTATTATACAATTACTCCTATTATACAATTATCCTATTATACAATTACCCTATTATACAATTACCCTATTATACAATTACCCTATTATACAATTACCCTATTATACAATTACCCTATTATACAATTACTCCTATTATACAATTACCCCTATTATACAATTACCCCTATTATACAATTACCCTATTATACAATTACTCCTATTATACAATTACCCTATTATACAATTACTCCTATTATACAATTACCCCTATTATACAATTACCCTTATTATACAATTACCCTATTATACAATTACTCCTATTATACAATTACCCTATTATACAATTACTCCTATTATACAATTACCCTATTATACAATTACTCCTATTATACAATTACCCTATTATACAATTACTCCTATTATACAATTACCCCTATTATACAATTACCCCTATTATACAATTACCCCTATTATACAATTACCCTATTATACAATTACTCCTATTATACAATTACCCTATTATACAATTACCCTATTATACAATTACCCCTATTATACAATTACCCCTATTATACAATTACCCCTATTATACAATTACCCTATTATACAATTACTCCTATTATACAATTACCCTATTATACAATTACTCCTATTATACAATTACCCTATTATACAATTACTCCTATTATACAATTACCCTATTATACAATTACCCTATTATACAATTACCCCTATTATACAATTACCCCTATTATACAATTACCCTATTATACAATTACCCTATTATACAATTACCCCTATTATACAATTACCCTATTATACAATTACCCCTATTATATAATTACCCCTATTATATAATTACCCTATTATACAATTACCCCTATTATATAATTACCCCTATTATATAATTACCCTATTATACACTTACTTGGCAACCTTTGAACAACGACTCGTAGTTTACCGCACACCTACACAAACACACATAAGTCAACATAGCAAATGCTCTCAAATCTATATATAGACACAATTCTTTATATAGACACAATTCATTACCAACAATTAAATTTACTAATGAAATACATTCAGCACACTTCTGCTTGGGGACCATAATTCTAACAATAGAGTGTGTATGTATGTGTGTGTGTGTGTATAAAGCCAAACTATTTCTAGCTCCACTTATCTGTCCTCCTTTCCCAGCCCACCTTGCCAGTTGGCGCGACTATGGGTGCCGTGTAATCATGAACTACATCATCATGATTCAGACACTCCAGATAGAAGTTGGCCACACCCAGCAACGCATGCTGCTCCAGGTCATAGAATGGGTCTGGTCCAATCGCCTCATCCTAACACGTACAACACAAAAACTAGGTATGTTCAATGAGCATATGTGTGTGTGTGTGTGTGCCCGCATCAAGATTAGCCAGTGGTTTTATAGTGTCATAACGATGATGATGATGACGATGATGATGATGATGATGATGATGTGTGTGTGTGTACTCACCACTAAGGACCCGCCCTCCTCCACACGTTCAAACATCTCCCTCATGGTGAGGACTTTCTCCTCCAGAGTGTCTGTTGTCCACACTGAGTCTGTTCCCCTCTGTTTGTGCAGCACACGTATAGCTACTTCATTGGTGGTGTCTGATGACTCCACATGTTGAGTTGGGGATAGATAGGAGCGAGGAACAGTGAGTGTCACCTTGAACACAGTGTCCTTATGTAGGGCTTCAGCCAGCATGTTGGCCTCCTGCACCAGACGGTTAGCCTGCAACACAGACTGCTTCAGACGCTCTCGATTCTTCACCTCCCACTCCTCCTCAATGCTATAATGCGCGCGCACACACACACATACCAGTCATTCTCAAGGTTAGAATGGAGTGATACTCACGTGGTGTATTTATGTTTGGGAGGTGTGGGAGATGTAGTATTGGAAGTTTCCAGCTTCTCCTTCAGAATGGCCAACTGTTCCTCATACTTCTGTCTCTGAGCTGCCAGAGCTCCTAACAAACCAAACAATAAAACTTTATCAGAACATTTCTTTCAATTAATACTAACTTATTATAATGAATATAATGAGTTCGTTCCCTATACTTAAACCCTCACAATTAATTATTGACCTTGCCTGGTTAACAAACATTATTAGCAATAATTAACGCATCTGATTGACTATTGATGTGGTAAACTAGATGATACCATAGCATTGCTCACACACACACACACACACACACACACACACCTTCTTTCTCTTCTTCGTGCTTCTTGGTGAGGTTTTCCTGTACTTTACTGTACAGTGGATCTAGTTAGTACATACCACAAAACTATGATACTGAGGGCAAGACAGCAGACTGCCACACCCACTCACCATTGGTAAGTTCATTAATGGAGATCTCCTTCATGGCTTGCTCGTAGTCCATGAGTTCACTTGACTCCTCCCCTTCTTCTGTCTGCCCCACCTCCTGTCTGTGAGGACAGCTCAGTCTGTAGAGATGATTGTTCCCTAGTAGAATTCTCCCTCCATGCCTCACTGGCACGCGCTCCGATACAGGCACACCGTTCACCAGAGTCCTACACACACACACACACAAATGTAGTTGAGTACTTGTACATTCATTTTAATTTGGAGCCAGAGACCACAGCATGTTGGTTAATTAGTGATACTTCACCAATTTTAAATGTTGATGACAAAGTGGATCTGTAGCCGCACACACATATGTACACTATTTACCTGGCACCTCTGACAGGTGTGATGAAGATGTCTTTGTCCTCTATCTCAATAATACAATGTTCATTGGCAATTCCTAAACCTCGTAAAACTATATCTTGAGGAACTTGAGCTTGGGCACGCCCAACTCTGGTGAGGGGCTACACACACACACACACACACACACACACACACACACACACACAATGCTAAAGTCTGGCACTTTGGTTTTCAGTACAACGCATACCTTCAAGTAGCAGACCAGAAGTTCGTTGAGTGATGGGTCAGCATTTAGATTGACCATATAGTACTTGTCCACCTGGACTCCGATGCCTGCTTCCTGCACGGAGATACCCATGTCCTCTAGAGCCTTGTGGCGTTCGTGATGGATCCGCTCGGTCTCAGCCAGTCTCTGCTCCCAAGACTTGGACATCTCTGTCATGAGACCTTCACTGATCTTGAGCCGATCTTGGAGTGCACTGATTTCCTTAGTGTTGGTGGAGCCCCCACCTGACCCATCTCCAGACCCAATCAAACCACGCAGCTTCTCCACTTCCTCTCGCAGCTCTCGAATAACCTACACACATGTGCACCAATGCAGTCGAATAACCTACACACATGTGCACCAATGCAGTCGAATAACCTACACACATGTGCACCAATGCAGGTCTGCTGTTCTGAGCATTTTATTATTGATAATAAAAATCATTGGCTTTATAATAAAATGGTGTAGTACTACAAATGTCTTTCTTATGGTCTACACAAGGAATTAAATACATGAAACAGAATGCACAACAAATGATCCCAAGATTGCTCCCCAGAGAGAGGGACTCAATAAGAATAGAGGAAGTACATTAGAAGTTGAATATTATCATACAGAACAGACGGGGACACTCCATCAAACTGTGTTCTTACCCTTGAGTTGGGATCTTCATTGATGACAGCATGGTTGACAATCCTCTTGGCTCTGTCAGCATACCTCAGAGTAGACAGAGTCTCCTCAAAGTTTTCAGAAGCCGGACTCACTGTAGCTACCATTACTGTCTTACTGTTGCCTCCTAGATTATCCTACACACACACACACACACACACATACACACACACACACACACACACACACACACACACACACACACAATATTGTTGTCCACTCACTAACACACTAAACTCACTCACCTTCAGTAGCCATGTCAAAGTAGAATCACGATAAGGAATGTAGGAGTTCTTTGCCTTCTTCCCTGCAGACTAACACATGAGCACACACATACACACTGATGGAGTGACGAAGAGATGAGCCAAATGAAGAGAGACTGCTAGAGACTGTGAGAAGAGAGACTGTTAGAGACTGTGAGAAGAGAATACTGTTAGAGACTGTGATAAGAGACTGTTAGAGACTGTGAGAAAACCTGTTAGAAACTGTGAGAAGATACTGTTAGAGACCTTTGAGAATAGACGGGTGGGGGGTGTGTTTGAGGTAGTGGTGCTTGGTAGGAAAGAGAACTGTTAGATAGGGAGTCTGTGAGATTGAGTGTGAGGTGGGCGTGTGTTGTTGAGACTGTGTGTGGGGAAGAGAGACTGGGAGCGTGTATAGACTGTTAGAGACTGTGAGAGATAGACTGTTAGAGACTGTGAGGAAGAGAGCTGTTAGAGACTGTGAGACAGACTGTTAGAGACTGTGAGAAGAGACTGTTGGACTGTGAGAAGAGACTGTTAGAGACTGTGGAGAGCTACTGTTAGAGACTGTGAGAAGAGACTGTTAGAGACTGTGAGAAGAGACTGTTAGAGACTGTGAGAAGAGAGACTGTTAGAGACTGTGAGAAGAGAGACTGTTAGAGACTGTGAGAAGAGACTGTTAGAGACTGTGAGAAGAGAGACTGTTAGAGACTGTGAGAAGAGACTGTTAGAGACTGTGAGAAGAGAGACTGTTAGAGACTGTGAGAAGAGACTGTTAGAGACTGTGAGAAGAGACTGTTAGAGACTGTGAGAAGAGACTGTTAGAGACTGTGAGAAGAGACTGTGAGAGACTGTGAGAAGAGACTGTTAGAGACTGTGAGAAGAGAGACTGTTAGAGACTGTGAGAAGAGAGACTGTTAGAGACTGTGAGAAGAGAGATTGTTAGAAGAGAGACTGTTAGAGACTGTGAGAAGAGAGATTGTTAGAGATTGTGAGAAGAGAGACTGTTAGAGACTGTGAGAGACTGTGAGAAGAGAGACTGTTAGAGACTGTGAGAAGAGAGACTGTTAGAGACTGTGAGAAGAGAGACTGTTAGAGACTGTGAGAGACTGTGAGAAGAGACTGTTAGAGACTGTGAGAAGAGACTGTTAGAGACTGTGAGAAGAGAGACTGTTAGAGACTGTGTGTGGTCTGAAGAGGTGGCCGGGTGGGTGCGAACTTGTGAGAAGCTACGGTTAGAGACTGTGGAAGATAGACTTGGGGTAGAGAGCTGTGAGAAGAGAGACTGTTATAGACTGTGAGAATAGACTGTTAGAGACTTGTGAGAAGAGACGGTTGAGATGACTGTGAGAAGAAGCTGTTAGATACTGTTAGAAGAGAGACTGTTAGAGACTGTGAGGAAGAGACGTTAGGACTGTGAGAAAGGACTGTTAGAGACGTGAGAAGAGACTGTTAGAGCTGTTAGAAGAGAGACTGTTCGGACTGTGAAGAAGAACCGTTAGAGACTGTTAGAAAGACTTTTAAGAGACTGTGCGCAGAGAGACTGTTAAGACTGTGAGTAAGAGACTGTTAGAGACTGTGGAAAGAGACTGTTAGAGACTTGAGAAGAGACTGTTATAGACGTGAGAAGAGACGGTTAGTAGACTGTGAGAAGAAGAGACTGTTTGAGAATGTGAGAGAGAGACTGTTAGAGACTGTGAGAAAGAGACTGTTTAGAGACGGTGTGAAGATAGTTGTTAGAAGGAGACTGGGTTAGAGATACTGTGCGAAGAGAGATTGTTAGAGATTGGGAGAAGAGCTCTGTTAGAGAGCTGGTGAGATACTGTGAGAAGATAGACTGTTAGAGACTGTGAGAATAGAGACTGTTAAGACTGTGAGAAAGATACTGTTAGGACGTGAGAGACTGTTGAGGAAGATAACTGTTTGAGACTGTGAGAAGAGACTTTAGAGACGTGAGAAGGAGAACTTTAGAGATTAACCTGTGAAAGAGAGACTGTGAGAGACTGTGAGAAGAGAGACTGTTAGAGACTGTGAGAAGAGAGACTGTTAGAGACTGTGAGAAGAGAGACTGTTAGAGACTGTGAGAGACTGTGAGAAGAGACTGTTAGAGACTGTGAGAAGAGACTGTTAGAGACTGTGAGAAGAGAGACTGTTAGAGACTGTGAGAAGAGACTGTTAGAGACTGTGAGAAGAGACTGTTAGAGACTGTGAGAAGAGAGACTGTTAGAGACTGTGAGAAGAGACTGTTAGAGACTGTGAGAAGAGACTGTTAGAGACTGTGAGAAGAGAGACTACTAGAGACTTACAATGTCTGCTAGAGCAGATATGACAAGGCCAAGTGTTGTAAGAGACTTGTTGATAAGACTTCCTTCCTTCAACCTCTCACCAAAAGCTCCGGTCTTAGAGACTCGCTCACTTCCAGCCAAATCTACTAAACTGATCTTAGAAACCTTCTCTGTGCCATTCTGTGAATATGTGCATGTTGTGTGAGGTAAGTGCTTCTAAAGGTAGTGGGTAAAGATGACAGAACACATGTACAGGTGGTTAGTGTGGACTGTGAAGTAAGTATACACCAGTGGCAAGCTAGAGCGCACAATGGCAAGTGAGTTAGTTTCTTCTACTACATCTTAACCCTTTGCGTACGATCGTCACCGCCATAACTTAACGCGCGCGTACGATGGTCACGAATCTGTGACACACCGGGTGCGTCAAGAGAATACGGCTGTCACGAATTTGTGACAAGCTCTTTCCCGCTCTGTTATTACAGTTACAGAGCGCGTAGCGCGCTAAAACATTCAGTAGCTTACATAGTATACATTTTGCAATCTCTATTCTACAAAATAAGTCTTATAAAATAAGTATAACTTATATCAAGTGCACCAACTAAATAAAAAAAATTTTTTTTTCTACACTTTGTGTCTAGCTATTTTCAAATAGAACATCTACTAAGAAGTAAAGGCCTAAAGTAGCTAGAAATAAGCAAACTAAAACTAGAACTTACACTTGGGTGTGATTTCTCCTTTCATAAATATAAGCTAAAAAAATAGCTAACAAACTATGGCCTCCTCGATAATTCCAACTAAGTTTGTATTCAAAACAACTCTATAAACTATAAACTAACGAATTACCATAGCTACAACGCTAGACTCATAGAGTGAACAGCTAGCTATCTATGGAACACAGCTTAGTTACTGTATGACTTGTATTGCCATTTCAAAATTTGTTGTAAAAAGTTACTAGTACCCCATGACCTTTAATGGCTTCTAAATGAAATAATTTTTTACGTGTATTAAAACTAGTGTCTGTTTTGTGTCAGAGACTACACTAACCAACTCCACTGGACAAGCAAGTTGTTGAAGCATTCTAGCAAACAGCAAGTGACGTTATATATCACAAAACTGAGTCCAACACAACTGTATCTACCACATGCAAGCAAGCTCCAAAGTGCGCCCAGCATAACCCAGTGGACTCACATGGCTACACCATTGCTTCACCAAGTTGATGTAATCGCACACGCACCCCAAATCTCAATTAACTGAACTAGTCTGAGTGCCAGCTTCATTGACAATGTTCGCTTGCTGAATTGCGTGTATGCGACAGCATGTCACATGTGTTTAAATGTCACATGATATCTACCTGTGAGGCAGGGTCGAACTCTGTCTGTGTGAGTACAATAGAGAACACTGCATGAGACCTTGAGCTCTCCGCGTTCATCTGAGTGGCAGCCACCGTACGAGACTTGTTGCCTTCAGACATGAGATCATTGATATCCTACACACACACACACACAACAACAACAACAACAACAACAACAACAACAACAATACACCAACAAGTGCAAATGATCAGTGACGTACAGACTAAAGCAAATGCTAGGTACGAGCTAATCATTCCGAGCCTCCTGATGCCACAGTGTACAGCTAATCATTCCCAGCCTCCTGATGCCACAGTGTACAGCTAATCATTCCCAGCCTCCTGATGCCACAGTGTACAGCTAATCATTCCCCAGCCTCCTGATGCCACAGTGTACAGCTAATCATTCCCAGCCTCCTGATGCCACAGTGTACAGCTAATCATTCCCAGCCTCCTGGTGCCACAGTGTACAGCTAATCATTCCCAGCCTCCTGGTGCCACAGTGTACAGCTAATCATTCCCAGCCTCCTGGTGCCACAGTGTACAGCTAATCATTCCCAGCCTCCTGGTGCCACAGTGTACAGCTAATCATTCCCCAGCCTCCTGGTGCCACAGTGTACAGCTAATCATTCCCAGCCTCCTGATGCCACAGTGTACAGCTAATCATTCCCAGCCTCCTGGTGCCACAGTGTACAGCTAATCATTCCCAGCCTCCTGGTGCCACAGTGTACAGCTAATCATTCCCAGCCTCCTGGTGCCACAGTGTACAGCTAATCATTCCCAGCCTCCTGGTGCCACAGTGTACAGCTAATCATTCCCAGCCTCCTGGTGCCACAGTGTACAGCTAATCATTCCCCAGCCTCCTGGTGCCACAGTGTACAGCTAATCATTCCCAGCCTCCTGATGCCACAGTGTACAGCTAATCATTCCCAGCCTCCTGGTGCCACAGTGTACAGCTAATCATTCCCAGCCTCCTGGTGCCACAGTGTACAGCTGATGCTTGCAGAGTCAAAACTTGACTCTGTTTCCTGGAAAATTATGGAACTAAAATATTGTCAACTTTTAAGAATACTAAATTGTTGAGTCCATCAGTTAGTCAAACATCCCTTTCTATGCTTGGGTAGTCACTGCCTTCACAATATACATCCCTTTCTATGCTCAGGTAGTCACTGCCTTCACAATATACATCCCTTTCTATGCTTAGGTAGTCACTGCCTTCACAATATACATCCCTTTCTATGCTTGGGTAGTCACTGCCTTCACAATATACATCCCTTTCTATGCTTAGGTAGTCACTGCCTTCACAATATACATCCCTTTCTATGCTTGGGTAGTCACTGCCTTCACAATATACATCCCTTTCTATGCTTGGGTAGTCACTGCCTTCACAATATACATCCCTTTCTATGCTCAGGTAGTCACTGCCTTCACAATATACATCCCTTTCTATGCTTGGGTAGTCACTGCCTTCACAATATACATCCCTTTCTATGTTGGGTAGTCCTGCCTTCACAATATACATCCCTTTCTATGCTCAGGTAGTCACTGCCTTCACAATATACATCCCTTTCTATGCTTGGGTAGTCACTGCCTTCACAATATACATCCCTTTCTATGCTCAGGTAGTCACTGCCTTCACAATATACATCCCTTTCTATGCTTAGGTAGTCACTGCCTTCACAATATACATCCCTTTCTATGCTTGGGCAGTCACTGCCTTCACAATATACATCCCTTTCTATGCTTGGGTAGTCACTGCCTTCACAATATACATCCCTTTCTATGCTTGGGCAGTCACTGCCTTCACAATATACATCCCTTTCTATGCTCAGGTAGTCACTGCCTTCACAATATACATCCCTTTCTATGCTTGGGTAGTCACTGCCTTCACAATATACATCCCTTTCTATGCTCAGGTAGTCACTGCCTTCACAATATACATCCCTTTCTATGCTTGGGTAGTCACTGCCTTCACAATATACATCCCTTTCTATGCTCAGGTAGTCACTGCCTTCACAATATACATCCCTTTCTATGCTTGGGTAGTCACTGCCTTCACAATATACATCCCTTTCTATGCTCAGGTAGTCACTGCCTTCACAATATACATCCCTTTCTATGCTTAGGTAGTCACTGCCTTCACAATATACATCCCTTTCTATGCTTGGGCAGTCACTGCCTTCACAATATACATCCCTTTCTATGCTTGGGTAGTCACTGCCTTCACAATATACATCCCTTTCTATGCTTGGGCAGTCACTGCCTTCACAATATACATCCCTTTCTATGCTCAGGTAGTCACTGCCTTCACAATATACATCCCTTTCTATGCTTGGGTAGTCACTGCCTTCACAATATACATCCCTTTCTATGCTTGGGTAGTCACTGCCTTCACAATATACATCCCTTTCTATGCTTGGGTAGTCACTGCCTTCACAATATACATCCCTTTCTATGCTTAGGCAGTCACTGCCTTCACAATATACAGTTAACTCATAAACAGACAAAAACAGTGACTAGAGTAACTAACATGTATACACACAAACACATAACAATGTAGTTAACACGTAACGGCTCAACAAATAAACAAAATGTTGTTGGTTTAAACTTGTGAACGAAAATAAAATCATTGAAAAGAAACGAGACGAACATTTCCTCCCGTGCTAACAGTGATGCAACTAGTCTTTCACTCACCTTGAAGGATCTCACGGCCAATTTAGACAAGTTCTCCACATATGGTCCCAAACTCTTGTGTTCACGTACCTTCAGCGATGACTTGCCTCTATTAATGCACACATACACACACAATACTACAAATGCCATACCTACTCCTTAACATACCCTTTAGGGCAAAGTAGATCTTTGACCTTCTCACAATAGATCTCCATGTAAGAAACTTCCACTTTAAATGAAACCCGTGGCCTCTCATTCTGCGCCATGGTAATATCATCACTTATTAGCAGCTCCTAGTAGGTGTGCCCAGCCACACCCACTCCCAATGGCTTGTCACCACCTACCTGTGCAATCTTGTCAAACAAAGTGTCACAAAGTCTAGGGATGATGCCTTTAGTAGTCTCACCACTCAGGGAGCCCATCATCGTATAAGACTTGCCTGATCCTAACACATGACACACAAAATAACCGGTAAAACCTACACCTTTGGATACACACACATACACACAGTAGCCACACCCTCTTTCAAGAAAGCCATGCCAGGTAAACCACACCCATCTATTTACCTGTTTGTCCGTAAGCAAAGATGCAAGCATTGTACCCTTCAAATGAGATGTCCAAGATGTCCATTCCCAGAGCTTGGAACACTTGATCCTGGTCTACATAACCATAACAACAACAACAACAACAAAATAAATTGATAAAACTAGAATATCCAGGCCTGAAAACAGACAGTGCCCTGCCCACTAAACTAACACAATAGCATCATACAACAAGTCCATACTTTAATCACATCTAACACTTCCCTCGCAAATACAAGACCAGAAATCAATCATATACAGTACAAAGTTCAGTGTGACAGTTACAGTAGCTACCTGCCAGTCCTGTCATTCAGCCTGTCATTTAGCCTGGCAGCAGGGTGTGTGTGGCTTATACAGTCTTGCTGGGTCTGCCATATAACCAATACCAAGTAGTATTGAGCTAGCTAGCTAGCTGTGCTGAACAAAACAACCCACTCCTCTCCAAACAAATAGAAATCACACTTTACACTATACAGTGACTTACATGTTGACAATATGTTGCCATACAGTGACTTACATGTGGTGACAATATGTTGCCATACAGTGACTTACATGTGGTGACAATATGTTGCCACACAGTGACTTACATGTGGTGACAATATGTTGCCATACAGTGACTTACATCTGGTGACAATATGTTGCCACACAGTGACTTACATGTGGTGACAATATGTTGCCATACAGTGACTTACATCTGGTGACAATATGTTGCCACACAGTGACTTACATCTGGTGACAATATGTTGCCATACAGTGACTTACATCTGGTGACAATATGTTGCCATACAGTGACTTACATGTGGTGACAATATGTTGCCACACAGTGACTTACATGTGGTGACAATATGTTGCCACACAGTGACTTACATGTGGTGACAATATGTTGCCATACAGTGACTTACATCTGGTGACAATATGTTGCCATACAGTGACTTACATCTGGTGACAATATGTTGCCACACAGTGACTTACATGTGGTGACAATATGTTGCCATACAGTGACTTACATCTGGTGACAATATGTTGCCATACAGTGACTTACATCTGGTGACAATATGTTGCCACACAGTGACTTACATGTGGTGACAATATGTTGCCATACAGTGACTTACATCTGGTGACAATATGTTGCCATACAGTGACTTACATCTGGTGACAATATGTTGCCACACAGTGACTTACATGTGGTGACAATATGTTGCCATACAGTGACTTACATCTGGTGACAATATGTTGCCATACAGTGACTTACATCTGGTGACAATATGTTGCCACACAGTGACTTACATGTGGTGACAATATGTTGCCATACAGTGACTTACATCTGGTGACAATATGTTGCCATACAGTGACTTACATCTGGTGACAATATGTTGCCACACAGTGACTTACATGTGGTGACAATATGTTGCCATACAGTGACTTACATCTGGTGACAATATGTTGCCATACAGTGACTTACATCTGGTGACAATATGTTGCCACACAGTGACTTACATGTGGTGACAATATGTTGCCATACAGTGACTTACATCTGGTGACAATATGTTGCCATACAGTGACTTACATCTGGTGACAATATGTTGCCACACAGTGACTTACATGTGGTGACAATATGTTGCCATACAGTGACTTACATCTGGTGACAATATGTTGCCATACAGTGACTTACATCTGGTGACAATATGTTGCCACACAGTGACTTACATCTGGTGACAATATGTTGCCATACAGTGAAGGGATTTGCACTACACTAGTTCTCTCACCTGCATACTTAGGATTGTTAGGGTCCATAGTCCAGAAACAATGGTCGAAGGCAAACGTCTACCACACAAAGAAACCAATAAACACAAGTGAGGAATTAGTGATGGCTGTCTGTCTGTTTGTGTATGCGTGTGTCCCTCACCTTGGATGACTTGCTCTTCCTGCAAACACAACAATAGAATGTAAGATAATGAATAGCGCAACACAAAGTTCAACAGTTTCATCATATTGTAATGGCACTGTGTGCCACAATACAGTCAGCTTACCAATAGGATAGGACAGTTGACACACAATCTCATGCATTCCTACTAAAATATAAGTTCCAGTGAATTCAGACAAGACACACTCTGACTGGTGCTGACAAAGCTGCTGGCTGCCATGTTAGTTGCAAGCTACAGCGACACTGGTTGTTGTTTAACTCAAGACTAGCACTGGTTTCATGCACTTCTTAAGGATAGAATAGGACTCTCTGCTAAACCAGTCAACACTGAAAATAACTAAAGGATCAGTTCACTGACTGGAAGCTCAGCATGCATACAACCCTTTACCCACCGGCTCATACTTCACTGTTCTCACTCTACAGCACACGTTGTTACTATGGAACTACCTTTACAATAAAATATCAATACACATATTGGAGATTGTGTACTAGAGGGTGGACCAGACAGAGCAGCTGACCATAACTTACTCCACTGATGTAAGGATAGTTTGGTTGTTCTCCATGTCCACCACACACAATGCATTCATGTCCCGCTCTAGGAAAACAGAGTCATTACAAATCTCACTCACTCCTGCTTTAATACAACACATCCCTCCCTGCACATGCACCCAATACATCCTCATCCCTCCCTGCACATGCACCCAATACATCCTCATCCCTCCCTGCACATGCACCCAATACATCCTCATCCCTCCCTGCACATGCACCCAATACATCCTCATCCCTCCC
>WLWD01003280.1_pt1 | contig 56014 bp, 45 predicted proteins | sample 6712731 | NCBI WGS metagenome assembly WLWD01 (sample SAMN12718690, study PRJNA576275) | sponge metagenome | isolation source: marine sponge | host: Mycale hentscheli | place: New Zealand: South Island, Marlborough, Capsize Point | collected 2014-11-01 | reverse complement strand
TTCGAATGGCTTGTTTCAACCTCCACCTTTGTCTTGCAAAATCCCAGAGAATTCAAAAACAATACAGGTCCACTATTCCTTCGACTATGCACAAATGGTATGTGGTTGATACACAATACAGGTCCACTATTCCTTCGACTATGCACAAATGGTATGTGGTTGATACACAATACAGGTCCACTATTCCTTCGACTATGCACAAATGGTATGTGGTTGATACATTATCTCACTGTTGAAAATAGGGTGTCAGGGAAACAAAATTTTAATGAATTTTATTAATTTTTAGGTTCATTATCCGTCTAGTCCACTGCAACCAGGCCCCATGTACTTCCTTGTTCCAAGAAAATGCAGCATTTTTGGCATTCATTGCGAAGGAGTTCCCAGACAAGTGAATTACTTGACAGATGAAGCATTTGATTGTGGTAAGGGAGCAAACATTGTCGTCAGTCAGTTGCACCATTTTTTTGAGAATCATGGGTTTGGAGAAAATGAAGTTTGTTTGCACGCAGACAACTGCTGTGGACAAAATAAGAACAACATCATGGTGCAGTATCTGTTGTGGAGAACTCTAACCAATAGGCATACCAAAATTTTGCTCTCCTTCCTCATAGTTGGACACACTAAGTTCTCACCAGACTGGTGTTTCGGGCTACTGAAACAAAAATACAGAAAGACTGACATCGGTAGCCTTGATTCGCTAGGGAAGTGTGTTAACTTCTGCTGGTTGTAACCACACCCAGTTTGTTGGGATGTCAGATGGAACTTTGATTGTTCCCATATTCGACTGGTCGTCCTATTTTGCCGTGCACTTCAGGCGACTACTTGGGATCACGAATTATCAACACTTCCACTTTGACTCCTCTTGTCCAGGTGTTGTTCAAGTTCAGGAACGTTGCGACTCTAAGAAAATTAGAATTTCACTTCTGAAGGATGATTGGGTTCCACCTCCATCAACATTACCACAGCAGATTTTTCCAAAAGGATTGTCGCAAGAGAGAGAGTGGTACCTGTATGACCATATACAGTAGAACCTCTCTTATCCGGGCACCTTGGGACCAGGGGGCACCCGTATCTTAGAAAGTGCCCGTAACTTAGAAAGCTATTTTTTTCCCAGTGCAATAATAGCAAAGTTAATTTATTCTACGCTTAATAGAAGATTTATTTCAATAAATTTAGCAGTAATTCTATTAATGATTGTGACTATGATGAAAGTATTGTTACTTATACACCAAAATTTATTTAATGTATGATAATAGTGTTTTCTGTTTCAGGTTTTTAAATCTTTTCCTAGCTGCAGTATCTCTCCAATTTTTGACAAGGAGCAAATGAACTGGATCAACTTCTTCTTGGGACTCCAACCATCTCAGAGATATGTCCAAGGCATCACAAGCCTGTGCATCGGATACCGAGTTCTGATCTTCAATGAGTGCCTCATCTTCAGAAGAAGACTCTTCAGGATGTGTGATATTTGATACTTCCTGAATAATTTCAGTGTCTGTCATCAACTGAAACCCTGGATCATCAGCATCTTGTACCAGCCAATTTTCAGGTGTTTGCCAGTTTTCATCGCCTGGTGTGTACCCCAATCGCTGAAAAAGATCCAAAAAATCTTCCGTATCGTTAGACACGCCAGCACCATCAGAGGAGACGCGAACATCATCAGAAGATCTAGGATTATCTGAAGAGTTATTACCTGAACTGCTATTACCATCTGAAGAGCCAGAACTTTCAAAACAACTCCCAGCTATATCTTGTGTGGATACTTCAACTGAAAGGAGCAATTTGTTCCATCCTTTTCTTAAAGTGTCTGATTTGATTTCATCCCAGGCTTGGGCACTCCAATATACAGCCTCCTTTATTGTTAATTTTTTCAAAATGTCTGGAATAGACATTGAATTTGCTTCATTTTCCAGAACAATGTGTCGTAGGAGAGATTTTTTGTATAGTCTCTTAGTTGCTTCCAAAATTCCTTGATCCATTGGCTGGAGGATTGATGTTGTATTTGGAGGCAAAAACATGGACTTAACTTTCCCATCTTTAGACTGCAATACTTCAGTGGAGGGGTGTGCTGGTGCATTGTCAAGTAAGAGTAATATTTTATATTCAATTTTGTTATGCTCACAAAACTTTTTCACATATGGTACAAATTTATCATGAAACCAAGTTTCAAAAATATGCGAATTCATCCATGCTTTTTTCTGATTATAGTAGTTCACAGGGAGCAATTTCATATCCATATGTTTAAAACAACGGGGCTTTTTGCTGGTATGAATAAATACTAATGGTAGCTTGCATGTACCAGTAGAATTCGCACAAGCCATTAAAGTTACTCTGTCCTTAGATTTCTTAAAATTTTTTGCATGTTTTTCTCCACAATGCACAAGAGTTTTTGATGGCATCCCTCTCCAAACTAATCCAGTCTCATCTGCATTAAACACTTGGCTCAAAGTGTATCCCTCGTCTTCCATAATCTTAGCAAGCTCACTTTTAAAAGGATCTACAGCAGAGACATCGGCAGATAGAGATTCACCTTGCATAGATATGCTTCTGATGCCATGTCTGCAACAAAATTTGTGAAACCAACCAGAGCTACCTTTAAAAGATTCAGGATCTCTGTCTGGGTAAACCCCTGAGAAGAGCTGAAGAGCTTTCTCTTGTACTAAGGGACCAGACACTGGAGCTCCTTTAGAACGCTGTTGAATAAACCACAAATAGCAGGCTTTCTCTAGATCCTCAAACTGTGCCTCCCTTATAATGCAGCGTTTCTTTGCAAGGGATGGATTATCACTAGAAGAAACATGAAGCTGTATTTTCTCTCGTAGCTTCCAAATATCTGCTACGGTAGACTTCGGAACTTCAAAAATATTTGAAACTAACCTCTGTGACTTGCCTTTCGTTAGTTCTTCAATTATTTTAATTTTGCTCTCCAACGTTATCACCTTTCTCTTCCTACCCGGCTTAGTTGCCATCTTCCCAGCTGCAAATCTCAGATTTACGCGCGTGCGTATACCCGTAGCCCCGCCCATAATAATTCAACTTCCTCAAATAGTGCTGCCCGGTTGATCGAGGTGCCCGTAACTTCGGGGTCCGGATAAGCGAGGTTCTACTGTACGTACTTTTTGTCCAGATTCTGAAAAAGACACAACATGTCCTCTACCTGCATTTCCAAAACCAGTTTCTCGTTCTGGAACTCCCAATCCCAATCCAGTAGCTGCAACTAGTGAAGGGCTTGATTCTGTACCTGAGTCGTCTTCAGTCAGTCCTAAAGCCAAGCGTCATTGTGGCCTTTGCAGGGAACCTGGTCACAATGCCAGAACATGTCCAAATAAATAATTTTAATTTCTCATCTATAAGTTCATCATAGTCACAATAGCCATGCATTTACTTACAAACCTTAACCATTTCTTTATTATTCATGTAAACATTCTAGACAGTATAAAGAGTTTGAGCTTGAACTGTATATTTTTGCAATGGTAATAACCGCCAGGACATCACACTGTACACACTGGCAAATGTCAACTAAAATGCATAGAGACAAAGTAGCCAGCTTAACTAGATTTCTAACACCGAGGCACTAGCTTATAACAACACCGGACTAAAAATATGGCTAGCTTAGCCAAACTATCAAATTCCCTTTCTAAGACTACCACTAAACTAGAGCTGTTACGTCTTACCTTTGCTTTCGAAAAAGTCCAACGCAAAAGAGAGCCGTTCTGCCATGCTTACTTCTTTTCCCGGCAAATGGTAGCCACAGCCAGACCGAAGCCCAACCCATCCGTATGCGGGGAAAACCGGATGTTGTTAATCACAACGAAAGCTCAACTTTGACGGGCATTTTCTCGATTTCTTTAGGAAAGCGTAATCAAGAAAGCCGGGTACAAAAACAGTCGTAATTCCGCTTTCAATGAGAATTATGAGGCGCTTAATAGCTCATTTTAAAGCTCATGAAACGAGCTTTGCGTTAGTGCAACTAACTAAAAAAAAAATTTTCCGCGACAAGGACCCTTTTCACAGAGACGGTCACATATATATCCTGCATACATGTCCAGGACTGCCACATACTTTCCCAGTCCTCAAAATAACTTGGGACTATTGAGGATGTCCCAAAGAATATATAATATACAAGTACCCTGCCACACAGTGGCACCAGACATATTGCAGAGTAAGAATGCAGTAGCATAAGTTATTTATATTCATAGTTATCATTCTCTACAGTTGGTGAAGGTCACATAAGTTTCCCTCTCCTACTCTCTTTTAACTGAACTATCTAAGCTTTTCTTCTTCCCCACCTCTCCTAACTTCAGCTCTTCTTCTTGAGTCATGGAGCCCCCTTTTTCTTTGTCTATCTCTCCTGCTTTTGAATTTCTGTCCTTTTGCGAAACTTTTTTTTATTCCGTACTTTAGCCTTTCTTTTGAAAACTAACACCCACCCTTTACTCGTCGATTCCACCTGCTTTTTAGTTATAGTTAATTACTCACCTTTTTGCCTTCTCTTCCCTTCCATTTAAACCTACACTGCCTTACCTCGCCGATTCCATCCACTTTTCATCGCCTTTTACCTTCTCTTCCGTACTTTCGCCTTCCTTTTTAAAACTAGGCTGCCTTACCTCGTCAATTACACCCACTTTTTATAAGCAACCAGCACGCTGTACTGATTGTGACGACACTTTACCTACGACAAAGGAACGATGCTTTACCGAACCATACAAAGCTCATGAATTATTCATGAATACACACACCGTCGGTCGTCGTCATCGTTACTGACATGCAAGCATATTATTATATATATAGTTATCATTCTCTACAGTTAAAGAAGGTTGCACCAGTTTCCCTCTCCTGCTCTCCTTTTTTTCCTCAACTATTTCATTTCTTTATCTCCCACCTTTCTTTTTTCAGCTCTTTCTTCTCGAGTTATGGAGTCCTTTCTCCTCCATTGTCTACCTCTCCTGTTTCTAAATCTTTCTGTCCTTCTATCATGATTGTTGACTTAGGCTTTGTGAAACTTTGCCTTCTTTTTCTACTTTCACCTTTCTTTTTGAAACTTTTTTGAAATCTTTACTCGATTTGATTCCACCTTCTGTTTACAATATTAATCGTTTCCTTTTGCCTTCTCTTTCATATTTTCTTCTTTTTGCTACACCGCCTTTCTTCGTCGATTCCACCAGCTAATTAACTTTTTTGCCTTCTCGTTTGCATTTTAGCCTTCCTTTTTTATTCCACCTATCCTAGTCTATTCCACCTGCTTTTAGTTACAATTACAGTAATAACCTTCAGCACGAGTTTACAAGTATTGTGTGTCTGCATGTTGTAGCTCATTAGCTCATGAATTATTCATTAATACATACATCATAGTCAGCCACATGTATTATTATATATGTGTTTGTATGTGAGGTAGTTAGTATGTGTGTTTGTATGTGAAGTAATTAGTATGTGTGTTTGTATGTGAGTTAGTTCATATGTGTGTTTGTATGTGAGTTAGTTAGTATGTGTGTTTGTATGTGAGGTAGTTAGTATGTGTGTTTGCATGTGAGGTGTTAGCATGTGTATATTTTCTCTTATTTAATGTTTGTCTGTAAATTGGTATATTATATAGAAATATCAACAATGTCCTCATCAGAACCTAGTCGAAGAGAATGCTTTTTCTCGGCTAGTAGACATTCTTCTGTATATCTATGGGGTGGACGCGTGGGCTCAGGTGGGCCAGTGGATGACTTGGACTACTTGCATGAATTCAACTCTGCCACAACAACATGGACCAGACACCAGTTACAAGGTCGTCATCCTCCTGGACTTTATGATGGAGGATGTGCTAGGATAGATGACTGTCTGTACTTCTATGGGGGTTGTGAATGGAGAGGATGGGGTACTGGATCATTGTATCAACTAAACCTAACTAATTGGACATGGCAGGAGATGTCTCCTCCAGGAGCTAGTGGTAGTCCTGGTGTGAGGTATGGCTGTCGTATGATAGGCTATAAAAGCTCACTACTAGTACATGGAGGAATAGATGAACATAATGGACTTACTAATGATCTTCACATGTTTGACCTAGCAACTGGTGAGTACAAACTATCATGAAATATGTTAATTAGTGATATATGTTAATATTTAATTTATATTAGTCAAGGTTGTATTTGTGGGATGGGGAGGGGAACCATTCCACTTCCCCTCCAAGAAGTTCAGTGTGGTGAAATAATAGCTCTAAAGTTACACACAAAGTCTGTAATATTTGTCCTTCATGTGATACTAGCACATTATACTCAATATAGTGGAGGCACTTGATCCTTACCATTCCATATGTAATTGTGTAGTAGTAATTAATTGTTTTAGTGTGTTTTGTTTGTTTGTATTGTTATATATTGTGTATTTATTATTGTCAGTGTATACAGTAGATGTCAAAATAACGTGCCGGTTTTTACACTGTGCGACGGGCGTAGTACAGTAAAACCGTTGCCGTAGTTTACCCGTTTTTTGTCAAACGTGCGAACGTACTACGACCATACCATTTGTAGAAAATGTTGCACCGTTTCAGTGTAAAACGGTAAATTAAACGTGGTATGGTAGAAATTCACGCGCACTTTTAGCTTTACCCGCCCGGGAGCCTCTCGCCTGGAACCTGGAATTTCTTGCAGTCAAAAACTTCACCATCAAGAAGATATTGAGTAAGGAAGATGCTGCATTTAGTGCATTTTGAGTTATTTTCCTTATCACAGGTAACACAGAAGTAATACACTATTGGCTAAAAGGGGGAAAAAAAAGCCTTTTTTCAATTGTATCTTTATATATATTATACAGTGCTTCCAACTTAAAGAGTGGATTTTTTGAAACTACTGTATAGACCCTCACTACAGTCATTTAACATACACATACCTTTTCTTCATCATCCCAATAATGTTTACAATAGTAAAACTGCCTGTTTAGAGAATGGAAAACGGAGAACAGAACTTTTCTCATTCACTCTAATACATTTTACGCCATTTTTTTTGACGTCAAGATTTTGCGGTAGTTCGTCATTAAACGTAACTAGTTAACGAGCTAAGGTCGAACGGTTATTTCCCTGAGCGGTAAGACGGGACTTTCCCTAACTGCAATCGGCTGTATGGATTCTCATCGTTCTACTAGCAGCAGTAAACGAAGTCGAAATCAGTCAGAATTGTTGGCTGGTATATTACTAACTTGGAGCCAAGCCTATCCAAGAGGTCGTCTTTTTCAAGAGCTGAAGAAAAGCTGAAGGAGTTTAATACTCCCAAGGCTCCCAGCATTCATTATTCTGACAACATCAGGGCGATGCAGTTGGAGTCTTACGGATTGTGTAGCTCCAGACGGAAGCTAAAACGCTGGCCGCGATAGGCAGTAACGCCGTAAAACTTGATACCTGCTAGGGCCTGAGATACAACCGTAGCTAAATCAGCCATACCCGTGCAACAATTAGCGGTAAACTGGCGCCCTTGCACAAATACGCATGCACTGTTTTGTGACGTCGCCTTTACGTGTACTATAGGCCCACAACCCGCTGTAAACGTCATCATTTGATGACCCTTACCGTGCATTTTTTTTTTTTTGGTGAAAAACAGCCACAACTCACTTAATTTTCAAGGTATAGCTACCAAAGTTATACATAATAATTTTAAGGCAATTTTACATCATGTGTCAAAATTTTAGAGATATAACTCAATAAATTCAAAAATCCTGGCTTAAACTAAAATATTTCGAGATTCAAATTTCGTGTGCCCACAAAATCTGGCTCATATGAAACTTCAGGTATTAAAGTATCAGTATACCAAGTTATAGAGATAAGGAAAAATAATTTCTCTTTTTTCAGCTTAAACATTTCCAAATTCACTGTCTTGAAGCTCCCAGTTCCATCACCTATAACCACAACAATAACCACAAACCCACAAAATTGTTTTGTCTGTATGTTAATATGACATTAATGTATAATTTTTTTAATTAAGTGCACCAGGATCACTGAGACATCCTGGAGTAGGTAGAAAAGCAAAATAATGAGGAAAGTTATAGGAGTCTTTTAAATACATGAAGACCACTACTAGTTAGTTGCATGAGCAAAGGCCCTCTTCCTTTATCTTGTGTCAGGGACCGCCCCCCAGGTGAGCTGGAGACAGCAGTCCTGACAGGGGATCCTCAAATCCAGGACGTTTGTGAGGATACACAACAGTAGCCAACAGCAACCATTCATGTTTAATGAACCATTGTATTGTTTATTCACACGTCTGGTATTAATAAGTTATTTACTGCGAATCTTGACTATATCTTACCTTGATTTTTGTCAATAGCTCAGTCTAGCAGAGGTTAGAATAACTTTATTTCGATTGTTCCATATGTTATCTTCAATTAAAATTTAACTCTACACTTGTTGACCAGGGCTAGCTTGGCTCGGATAAGTGTGACGGTGGCTCTAGTAGCTAAGGTTGGGCAGAAACCGTCACACTTGCTATTAAGGTTTTCAGGATGGACATGCAGTAAAGCTGCATTCCTAGTTGGCAGCAGCAACACCAAGAACAAGTAGCTAGTAGTAGTAGTAGTAATAATGTTAATTCTTTGATAGAAACTTTTTTGTACCATTGCTAACCAACATAAGTGTGATCTGTAGCTTGTCGTGACAAACTTGCTACGGCACATCAAACAGCAGTATAGCATAATCATTTTAACAAGAGCAGTAAAATGTTATTAGTAGTAATAATGATAATATTAACAACAACAATAATAATAACAATATTTCATAGGAAGCTCAAACTGTCAGGTGAACAGAACTGTGAATAATTAAGCTATCCAGCATCGGATGTGAAGCTGAAACTGGATTTCATGATATCGCTTGACTGAAAAGAGTACAGTTCCAGAAGAATCACACAGCGAACTGTCCTGTGGTTTATCTTTTCAATAAGAACAATATTAAAACCAATGCAATTCTTTATGATAGTTTTGTATCACTCTTAGGCTTTGTAATCATAACTCTGTCATTTGTTAGTATTCAAATATCATTGATGAAGGCTATAGTTAATTGCTAAAATGCCAGAATATTTTTTTTTTATGTATCAGACCTAAGCACCCTTTGGTTTTAGATTAGTCAGCTGCTTCATTGTGAGGGGGTGGTGTTATTACCACAAACCCATTAGTGATATGACCAAATAAGGGCAGTACTGTCACTTGAGTGCGGCACACTATAAACAATGACGGAAGCATAATAATCATAGTTATATATTTCTATATCCCTATCCCAAACCTTTAAATCCTAGGCTGCAAGCGTAACCTCCCTTATCTAATTCTAGACAATCCAAGTTTAACTTCACAACTTGGCTGCTCATTTCCACTTTTTCGTAAAGTTTCCTAGTCGACCACCCCGACCTCACTATATTACAATACTTTCTGATACATCAATGAAGCCAGTTACATCAGCAACTGTGTCAGTAATAGCAGCCATACTGTCTACAACTACCATCCACACATCCACAGCAGCGACACCATCCACAGCAGCGACATTATCCACAGCAGTGACACCATCCACACAATTCATCCCATAATAAATCAATTTTAATCCCAATAATAAATCAATTTTAATCAGAGTAGTTGAGTATGAAAAATTCTGTACTGATCAGGTTAAATTTTGTTTAGTGGCAAATTTATCAGTCTAAATAATATACCAAGTTATTTGTAAGGGAATTTTTTTTATCATTGAGAATAGTTAGCTTAAAATTATGAATTAAGTGTTGTACTTTTTGGGATCAGCCTCAACAGCATATGGCACACAACAGTATACAAATGTATGTGGGGTGGGTAAGAGAGAGCAGAAAGTTGGAGAAAAGCTTCCTGTCCCTCCCACTTGATTGAACTCTTTTTGACTTTGTAAAAACTGCTAACCTGTAATACCACAGTCTGGAAAAGGGAAAAAACTTTCATCCAACAATTCTAAGCTTAAGCTGTATAAAAATAATGCATAAAGCTAAATGGTAGTAGTCTGATCTATCATAAAGTAGCTTCATAATTTTTTTTTTACATTTACTAAGTGAAAGGAAAATGGCATCTTCTAAGTTATTTCTCTAAACTCAAATGTAACTCACTGGAAGCCTCCAAATTATCTAGGTCAGGTAATTCCGTTAAAACTCAAGTATCTTGTGCACTATGACTGGACTCCTCGCTTCAAGTTCCCTATTTGAAATTACTCCGAAACGGTGATCGTTAACGATCAATACGCGGAAGAATTAACGAACGGTTTAACCATTGCGGAAAGACGGGAGATGGCGGTTACAATTAAACAAAACGCCCATTTTACGTCCGTGCTACGGTGTGATACTTACCATTTTATTGGCGTTTTTAAGAAACTGTCATGTAGCAGTACACCCGTTGTACGGTGCGAAAACTGGCACATTATTTTGACTTCTACTGTATTTCTTAATTACGCTACTCTAATTTACTATTTGTATTTTTCAGTTAACTAAGTTACTAATGACTGTATGTATTGTTAGGGACTTGGTCTTCTTCTCCAGTCACTAGAAATGTACCTAATGGTAATACAAACTTTGCCTTCACTAAAGTGAGTCCTCATCAAGTCATAAGATGTGGAGGATATTATGGCAGTCCCATACATATGTTGGACTTGTCCACAATGGTAAGTGTATGAAATATCAGACACAGCATATGATAGTATTATTTATATTGTTTCTATTTAGCACTGGACTATACTATGTTCAGATGTACCTCGCTTGGGTCTCAATCCTACTGCTACATGTATAGAGTATGATAGCAGCCACGCCCAACTTCTGATCATTGTAGAATATGGAGTGTTTTTATTTGATGTGTCCACAAGAGAGTTGAAGGAGATATCAGATACTGACTTGGTATTTAGTAGTTGTTATACTGTGTTAGTATTTACTAGTGGTGTGCTTGAGCACAAATGGCGAGCGAGCCTTAAACTACACTATCGTTAAATGATTGATTTTAACAACTAACACTCAAGCTACTAAAATAAAGTCGAGTTTTTAATTTAAGTATATGCGGTAAAAGGGTTTCAATGCCATAGTAACCGCTCCCCGCAACTGTTTGAATTGAAAAAGAAGCAACAAAATCAAGTCACGTTATTTAAAATTTTCTTTGTGATATTCTTAATAGCAGTTGTAACGCACGATACTTTCACACAACTGAACATACCTACGCAAGACTTACCTTCGTAGTTAGTCTAGTGGACAATGAATTTTCAAGTAAATATTGTTGAGTAGGGCTTATAACTGTGACAAATAGCGTATTAACTTACCACCGCCACTAACTCGAATAGAAATGGAGCTCCCATAAGTTTTTTAGTTTTAACTGCACCCGCAAAACAATTCAAAGCGGTAAGCAATTCAATTGCTGAGGTGATACGGGTAATGATCGCTAAACCCGGGGATTCTGTTTAGTGAAGTTTGGGACGGGGTCGAACACGGAGCGAACACAAAAATACGCGAGGGTCAAAGTACAAAATGACATACTTACATCCACACACATATAAACTAGTGGTGTGCTTGAGCACAAATGGCAAGTGAGCCTGATAGTTAAGTAACATATAATGACAGTATTGTTACTATGTTTTAGCTAAGTTCATACAAAAACTATAATCGCAGTTATGACCTTTTATTTCAGCAAACAAATACTTTGGTAACTTCTGTAGTATCAAACATCAGTCATTCTGATAACCTCAGTTATTAGTAACTCTGGAACAAGCTCTCAGCTAACATAAAAAAATAAACGTGTGTTATTATTTGTAACTTTAGAAATCAAATATGGAATCACTACTTACCTCCATTTCCTGAGTATTGGTAATTTCTGTAGTATTAAATTTAAATAACTTAGACTATCTGAATTACCTCGAATTTTTGACAACAAGCTCTCAGCTACAATAACAAAAGACCATCAATTTTAGTACACAAATACAAAATTACTTTCTTATTTCATTTTCTTAAGCAGTGGTAACTTCTGTAGTATCAAATTTAAGCCATTCTGACTATTAATTGAATATGCCAATCACTGTTGACAACAAGCTCTTAGCTACAAAAAAGAAAGGCCAGAGTTATTTTATTATACTTAGCTAACAAATATGGAATTACGTACTTACCTCAGCTTCCCTTGAATAGTAGTAGCTTCCTTAGTAATATTACAGAATTCTGACTACCAATGGCTCTTGACAACCAACAATCGCTACTTCGTATCCCCCTAAAACGGTGAAGTTTTGAAATTACGTCTGGAAAAGGGTCTTCAATGCCATAGTAGCCGGTCGTAGCAACTTGTTATGTCTTGAAAAACAAGTGTTTTCGCAGGAATTTTCTCACACTTCGGAGCGTAAGTTTAAAGTAAGGCTAGTTTAGTGCTGTTGTTTCACAATAAACTGGGATCAAGCTTAAAAATCCGTGTTTTTGGGAGAAAAAAGTTCCCGCGCGCGCGTTTAAAGGGCATATGTACCATCCATACATACATATAACATACCCGATTTTGCATTGTCCACCCCTAATACTGTCTCACTCACTCACCAACAAACAAACATCCCTGATTTTCAATTGTGTTACCCCTGTAAGTGTCTCTCGCTTGCTTGCCAATTAGATGTGAGATACTGACCTGGTACATATGTAGTAGTTGTTATATTGTGTTAGTATTTATTAGGTATGAGATACTGACTTGGTATGTAGTAGTTGTTATATTGTGTTAGTATTTATTAGACATGAGATACTGACTTGGTATGTAGTAGTTGTTATATTGTGTTAGTATTTATTAGATATGAGATACTGACTTGGTATGTAGTAGTTGTTATATTGTGTTAGTATTTATTAGACATGAGATACTGACTTGGTATGCAGTAGTTGTTATATTGTGTTAGTATTTATTAGACATGAGATACTGACTTGGTATGTAGTGGTTGTTATATTGTGTTAGTATTTATTAGATGTGAGATACTGACTTGGTATGTATAGTTACTTCCCCTTTGGAGGGGAAGTTGGTCTGAAAGTGGAGGGGACCAACAGTGGTGGGGGTTTAGTCACTCCTTCTATTTTATAGTGGGAGGAGTAGGGTTGGAACTATGTTACTTTTACTGTCCTTATTTTATTTCATAAATATTCTGCCAGTAGTTATAATGAATGTATTTTATGTGTCATAGTTGCCAAGTTATGAGTATATGAAGCGATGGGGTCATAGTGCAACTGTGTTGTCATCTAGTCCTACTTCAATGGAAATACTCGTGTTTGGAGGATGTACACGTGGAACATGGTCCATATCAGCCACTACTCTACTCATACTCGGTGAGTTGTTCGCTGTGGGTGGAGTCTTTGCTGTGGATAGGGTCTGCTGTGGATAGTGTCTGCTGTGGATGGTGTCTTTGCTGTGGATAGTGTCTTTGCTGCGGATGGTGTCTTTGCTGTATATTGTGTCTTTGCTGTGGATGGCGTTTTTACTGTGTATGGAGTCTTGCTAAGGATGGAGTCTTTGCTAGTATTCATTTATAAATATTATTGTCATTGCTGAATTTTTTTATCTTTGTAGCAAAAGAACCACCATATAAATGGATGTTTGCTGATTTTGTCACTGGAAATGAGTTAGGAAGAAATCCTTACAGATCTGATCGGACTTTTCTGACTAAAGAAATTCCTGAAGGAGTTCAACATGCAGAGGAAGTCAGAGTAGCTGCAGATGGAAATGAGGAGCAAATTAAAACTAATAATCTAACACAAGAACCTGAGTCTATTTCTTCACAAACTTCTTCACCAACTCGTCCTTCTCCTATTCCAGCTTCCACATTTTCTTCAGAAGGAGACAAAGATGGCATTCACACAAGTCATTCAGACGGTAAGGAGATATCTAAATATGAATTTGATGAACCCTCATCATTAAACTGACCCTCCGGTACTTCTTATAGTGTTATTGTTATATATTACAGCATGTAGGTTTATGCTAGTCTCTCTAATACAAAAGTTAGACTTGCATGAAAAAGTATGGAATATGGCAGTCAGAGTGGGATAACTCCTTTGAAAAGAATGTAATAATACTAGATATTCTTTCGTACTTTCGCCTTCCTTTATTAAACTTATGCTACCTTTCCTCTATTACACCTGCTTTTTAGAATTAACCACTTTCTACTGAACGTGATGACACTTTACCCGTCGTGTATTGACAATGCTTTACCGAACCATATGAAGCCCATGAATTATACACACCATTGATCATCATTACTGACACACAAGTGTATTATTATAACAATTAACCATCTTTTGCCCGAGGTCGTTTTTGCGTTTGACGTCGCAATGAAATTAAGTCCGGAAGGAAAGGGTTAATGAAATGTGCAGGTTAATCCTACGCCTCTCGTTCCGTTAAACTCACCATCATTTCCATGTCAGTCATCAGTCGGCCTCCCTGATTCCACAGCTTCAATAGCTGAGTAGTTTGGCGAGGGCGGTGGCCGGAAGCCCCGCCCCCAATCAGCGGTTGTTGAATGGGGGCAAATTAACGGGGTAAGGATAAGCCCCTTTAATTCCTCCAAGAGAAGGCACAACCTTGCCCCAAAGGCGGCAACCCCCCATCCCAAGCGAAGCTGAAGGAAGGAAGGGCTGAACCCAGATGATTCATGTACACAAATACACCCATTGGCTCAATCACATCAGAAACACAACAAATCGCCACAACATGGATACATCATAACAATACAAGTATGAACAAGCACAAACACAAATGTATGACCCATCAGTCCAAACTGCGATCCATCAACACAGTCTAGTCGAGTAACTGGCTAACTATAAGTGTCTTGGGATCTGAATGTATTCCAGGTAGGCCAGACTACGCCATTTACCCAACGTCTGGATGGTAGAATTCTCCAAGCCCCTTGAGGCAGCAGTAGTGGCAGCCCCAATTTGGCAGCTGTGACCGGCATACCTGTCCACCTCCACCCTGGCACACTACAGGGCATCGCGGACTGCCGACACCAGCCTCTGTCTGGTCAAGGGCTTACCGTCCTTGAACACGAAGAGTGGACCAGACCTTCTTGCCTCTGACTGTCAGGTAGGCCAACACTGCAAACACTGGACACAAGTCAGAAGCTGCACGTCCAATGTACAATGTGATTCCTTTCCTGAAGGGATCTGTCTTGGACGCCTTCAGAGTAACACTCAAAACAGCAGGGTTCACAGAGTTGTCCACAGCCAAGTTGCCCCAGCAAAGGTGCACCGAAGGATCAAAGGAGGAGTCATCGAGGACTGTAAACTCCCCTGCGTGTAGAAAGCCGAAGAAGGCTAAACAGCATGCCGCCCACAGCATGATAATGTCGCTGTCCTCTGCCTGACCATTCCAAACTATCTTCATCGGAGGTATAATAGGAAGCCTCGCTCTCTTGACACAGTCACCCTGCGACCTCTTCACTCCCCTCAGCACGTAGTGGAGCTTAGACCACGAAGGAAAGAATGGGTCACCCAGGCCTTCGCCAATATGCAAGTGCCTTACTCCAGCTTTGTACGACTTGATTGTGTACGATGCTTGCGACCCTCGGTAGCAAGCTGTGCCACAAACTTGCACACGACACTCTCGGAGGCTGTAACTCCGTGGAGCCCAGCCTTGCTGCAAAAATCCGAATACCTCTTCTGACCGGTGCGATAGACTCTGTGAGTGCTATCTGCCAGTCCTCTCATAAAGAATGTCTGAACATGCTGATCCAGTCCACCCTGGTCCAGTCTGGTGTCCCGTGCACAAGGCACTCTAACAGCCTGTCTGGAAGGACTGGGCAACTCATTCACCTCTGGAACCAAGTGCTGGAAGGAAGGCAAAGCATTTCTGGATAATGCATCAGCTGCCCCATTCTGAACCCCGGGAATGTGCCTGCACTTCACGGACACTCCCCACCAGGCCAAGAAGAAGGACAAACACCTTATCAGGTGCATAGCCCTGTCCATCTTGCTCCTGCCAGAATTGACTATTGCGACCACTGCCGCGTTGTCACATCTACAAGAGACGCTCATACCCTGCCACCACTCGCCCCACACAGCCACACCCAGAACAATAAGCAGTAACTCCTTGACAGTAATATGGATGTCAGACCAGCTTTCTGGAAGCGGCAGCTGGAACAAGTAGCCCTGTGAAGTATAGGCACCACAACCACCCCAGGAACCAGAAGCATCTGAGGTCAACTCCACACTTGGCTTGCTCAATGAGATACTAGACACTGGGCAACTGCTGTTCCATATGGGCAAGAAACAAGTCCATCACTTCAAGTCCGAATGAAAGCCAGCATTCAGACGGACTCTGTGATGCAGTTCCCGAACTGACTTTGACAGCTCAATCATTTGCCTCAAGAAAGAGACAGCCAGGCTTGACCACGCAGCAAGCATGCTGCAGCTGACCAATCAGTGACAACAGGTCCCTCTTGGTGCCAAACTTCAGAGTACTCCACTTCTGGATCTCTCTCTGAAGTCTGTCCAACTGACCACTGGCAGCCGCAGTGTCATAGCCACAGTGTCAATCTTTATGCCCAAGAAAACCAGCTTGGTAGTCAGGCCCTCAGTCTTTTTTGGGGCCATGGGCACCCTGCACCGGGCAAGCGCCCGCTGTAGAACAACTCACATTGTGGTGAATCTGGCTCGCCCACGAGCAAGAAATCATCCAGGTAGTGTAACCCATTGATTCCATCATGGTCGACAAGAATCCACAACAAAGCATCCACAACTGCATTGTATAGCTTAGGAGCAGGCCTCAAGCCAAAGGACAACACTTTGTCTGCGTAGACTTTGCCCTCTCACTTCATGCCCAACAACCACCTGTCATCGGGATGAACTGGCACCATTCTAAAGGCACCTTTTACATCTAACTTGGCCAGCAGACAGCCACGACCAGTGGCAACCACCCTCTTGCAAGCGGCATCCACTGACATATAGCTCACAGAACACACTTCACGCTCTATGCCATCGTTCACACTGGCCCCCTTTGGGGAGGACAAATCAACTATGATCCTCCAACGGCCTGGCTGATGATTATTAGGCACCAACCCCAACCTGTTGATCTGCACCAAAGGCTCTCAATTGGGCCGATTACTCTGCCTTCTCTCCGTTCAGTCTCTAGGAACTCACTCACCACCTCAGGGTGATCACAGGTGGTGGGCATGTTTGAAGTCACTCCCTTGCAAACGGCCCCACCATACCGGAACCCAATCAGGAATCCTGTGCGAAGACCATCCCTCAAGAACCCACAATAAGCTCTGTCGGGGTGGTCCTGCAGGTGGCTCGTCCACACCTCTGCACACATTGGGGTCCTGATAGAGCTCCACTCTCTCGGAAACTGACGGAAATGAGTGTTGTCTAACGGCTTCCACCCAGCCAAGATGAGCAAGTCAGCCACATGCGAGTACTCCCCCGCAAACACTCCTACTCACACAAACACAGCAGTGTACCCGGATTCAAGTTTTCTCTCAACAAAGGAATTCCAATCAAATAGTCGTAACCACATTGACAACAATCAACACATTGGAATAGACATTGATCAAATAGCGAATGAAAACGCACACAAGAGTCATGAACACGCAACGGCTCTACAGTCTCAAATAATCATTGGTCAGACGCTGCTGGCCGGACCAGAAGAGCTCTTCGCCGGGGGAGGGCATGCAGACTTGTGATGATCCCCACCGCACTTAGAACACGCGTGTGAGAATCGACAAGGAGTAGAAGCACAAGTCTTCCCGTCGTTCCAAGAGAAACACGGCGCCACCCTGCGCCTCTTTGCTGATGGGACACTCCTGCCCTCTGCCTGAACAGAAGGGCCTCTACGCTGACCACTACCAGCAACACCAGTAGCAAAGATGGAACGAATGAAGAGTGCTTGGTCTAGCTTTCCGAACTCCGCTGACTCAAGAGCTGGAATTTGCTGACAAAACCGACTGTCATAAGCTCTCCACCAATCGCCTTCTCAGCACCCGCCAGCAGGGTAGCCAGATAGGCCAGCAAATCCCGAGCCTTGTCGGGACTAGCACTGACAACAATTCCGGCATATATGCAGAAGGACCTCACCCAGGTCAGCTGGTCTGCCACAGGTTTTAACTTGCTCGTTGGCTTCCCCTCCTCACCCTCAGTTGACCGACGGAGCTCCAACTCCAAGTTGTCCTCTGACAATTCGACCATGTCCACATAATCACCCCTCAACACATGTCGCACAATGTGTGCCAGTACCACTGGTAGGGTGGGCACCAGCTGGAACTTTTGCACAGTCACATTGCCCTTCTTGGAACTGGCAGACTCCCGGCCTGCTCCAACACCCTTGGGTCCCTCCACGGGAGCCGCTGATGGAGACCCATGGTCATAAAAACACCGGGAGACCGAGATCACGCCAGCATCAACTGTGCGTAGACCTACATGGACACCAACACAGTTTCGGCGACACATGCTTGTATCCAAAACACCACAAATATAAGGCACACAGTGTCCACCACCCTGGGTCACACCACAGGAGTGCAATACTCAAGAAACCCCACAGCCGCGGTCTCGTTATTGGCTGCCAAACCAATGTGCCCACACCACGGTAGCAGGGAAGAAACTGGCCCGCACGACTCTGGGTGGCACCACAGTGAACATAACACACAGGAGAAGCACACCGTGCCAGGGTCTCGCCACGGGCACACAAGTCCATGAGTCACCCCACAGGGGACATCTCTCACTCACACACATATTGCACCGGGGTCACGCCGCCAGTACCGCGCCTGGGTCTCACCACAGAATCCACACACATTAATACAGTTCAAAGAAAGAATTTTTTTCCCCAATCCAGGGTCGCACCACTGGTCACCTACCCACTAAGAGTGGGACCTGTGCACACCAGGCCCACCACAATACTAGTGTACCCGGTGAAGGTTGCCCTTCTCGCCATCACAAGCACTCACAACAGCCTATGCTAATCTACTCTCCTGCCTGAGGCTAGGCCAACCCCATTATCACCATCCCAAGTACTCTACAGCCTCCAGCCCTGGAGGACCTAGGCAAGGAAGGGATCATGCAGCCCTCTAACCAACTAAAAGGTCGCATCGTTACTGCCTTCCCCCAACCAACCCAACTGAGGTGGCTTACCAGAGGCCGAAGCTGGAGTAATTCCAGCGGCGCCGTCCGTGGACGAACCCTCTCCGGAGCCATCAATAGGCCGAACCACGAATCGTCTGACTGTCTCCATCACTTTCTGTATACAGGTGACCATCTCCAGGGTCGGTCCCGCAGGAGCTCCGTCGGTGGAGGTGCCCTTATCGGCCATATTCACTCGTACTCATGAAGTAGGCTTCAGTCTGTCCCGAAACACACAGAGCTTTGTAACTCAGTCTTGCGTTGTTGCATGTTGTTGCAGTAAGCATGTTGCTCTTTAGAAGAAAGCTCGACTTCACTTGAACAGATCAAGGTTAGAAATATATTTGGCTTCTTCATATCCTCAAAAATTATATTATTTATAGAACAATTGTCAAGGTCACACAATCTAAACAGTGCTATAAAGAACATTTGGAATATATTACATATTATATATTCAGGTAGAAATCAAATTTTATGTACACCCCATCAAAAATGTGATTTTTGCCAAAATGTAAAATTTTATGTTTTCATTTTGAGTTCATCATACTATAGTATGTCCAAGTTGAGTTGGCACGATCACAAGCGCGGTAACTGAGGAATGCATTTAGTACTTTACCGGAAGCAATTTAGTCATGTGAATCCAAGTCAATTAAGCGTGCAAACGTCAACGTTGCACGTGAAAAAGGGGCGGTAGCACAGGTGCGCATTAATACTGTAACTATTGAAAGAAAGAAATTTAGTGAAGTTTATGGAGTTTTTCGGGCGCTGTACAGCTCATCTCGTCTGTTTTCAATGATATTTATGTTTCTTGTGCGCAGATAATGTACAGCAGATGGAAAACGCAAACTGGTGGGAGTTCTTCTAAAGAGACAGGATTAAAATCAGTCGATTCTACCTACTGTGTCCCAAGAAATATTCTGATGTTCACAGGATTCAGCAGTACAGCACTGTAAACTTGTAGCTAAAGTTACTAGACTCTCAAGTTAAATAAAATTATCAATTCTTTCATTTATTTATAATAGGTATATGAAAATTGATGAAATGATAGAATTTAAGTAGTACACATACAAAAAATAGTTGTGATCCGAGTTGAAGGTGGAGTTCTGCCTGAGTTGGTCCTAATTCTTATAATAAACGGCATCTATAATAGTGAAGAAAAGGAATTGGCATAAACACGGCTTTGACAAGCATACAATTTAACGGCAAACAGCGTAAGTGTGGCTGTATTACAAGTTGCTAGCTAAATGATAGCTACATCACTGAAATATATTGGCTATATGGCATTTGTTATTGAACAGGTAGACAAATAATCATACCAACATCCTATCAGGCAGTCCTGTACCCTCTGCAACAACAGAACACTCCGTCTATCCTGTTTCCACACTCGCAACCTAAGCTAATCGCGATATAAAGCTAGAAACACAGCAATCTGAGAAGAAGCCGCTCATTGTTTACAAAATTCTTAACGAAGACAGTCCGCGTGATAAATTGAGCCATACCGCGTGACTAAAAGCGGGCGCGTTTTGAGCGGGAAACCTGTGGTTTTTTCTATTCCCATAGACTTTTGTATTGAGTTTTGGAATAACACTTTCTCTCCGGTTTTGGAGTTTACTGAGGGAATATTTTTAACCGCTTCGGCGCGAGCTTTCCAATGGTGCAAACCCCGGATGCGTAGCTGCTTCCGTTCTAAAGTTATCCAAGTTTTTCTTGCGGCCAACTCAACTTGGACATACTATAGTAACAGTACAAAAAATTAGCATTCCAGACATGATAATAGTGAGTGTGGTACATACGACAATAGAAATGTGTATGATTCATCTTCTGCTCAGAGAGGTTTGATCTTCTTTCATAATCATTGTGAAGAGAATCAATAGTTATACGCATCCCATGGTTGATGATAACATTGGTACTCTCCAATCCAATAGCTTCGTTCCAACATGATCTCCTCACCAAAACTCTCAAATCTCTGTTGTAGTTGAAGAATCGCATGTCTTGAAGCTTTCTGATTCCTGATACTTCTCCATATTTGTCTTGGAGTTGTTGTTTCCAGCAGAAAATTCCATTCCCATCTTCAATAATTGTTGTTGCATGCTGAGAACAAACAGTCTTCAATTCATCTATGGTGAAGACATCTGATCTGTTATAGGAATGGGCAATGGATGAAAATAGGCGATCAGGAGAAAACTTCGTGTGGCCAGGAACAAGAAAAGCTAGCCTGATATAGTCTACTTTTCCTTGCTTTACCATTTCATGACACCACGCAAACATGTACCGGTTCTTGTTTGTACTACATGCATTATCCATGAAGATACAAAACCGCTTGATCCATGGGTATGCCAGTTGCACTTGCTTGATGTAGCCGTGTAATAAAGAAATAGTGTGATCTGTATTCTTAGGAGTGATTCGTTCATCAAAGATGAATACATGCTTGCTGTCCGATCGATAGTCAACAATTCCAAATACTTCATGAGAAACTTTTTGCATGTAGTAGGAAAGGCCAGGTTGTGCACTTTCACCCCAATGGGGGGATTAACTTTGCTTGCTGATAGTCACAGCTAAGGACTAAAATGAATTCCTCCATAAGCATACTAAGATCATCAACTTCACTTCTTGAAATACTACTTCTTCCTTCCAGCAGTCGTATTTTGTTCCACTTGTCTTTACAAGCAAGGGTACAATGTCGATAATGCACTCTAGCCTCTTTAGCATCTTCTTTGTGGCTCTTCAATTCATCTTCTAAACCAACAAGCTCAGCTTGCAAGGTTAACAGCTCAGATGAATCAGCATACCTGACTGAGTTTTCCGATTTATTGTAGCACGGATACAACTTATTTTTTCTCGAAATTCTTTGCAGTGATCACAATAATCAGTCATCGATGGACATAATGCCCACTTTGGACGTTCCTCCAATAGCCATTTTCTTGCCGTCATACCACTGATCGTAGTTTCACCAATTTGTTTCTGTACTCTGTTGAACTGCTCAACAAGTGAACTTTTTTCTTTTTCTTCAAACCCCTTTTCACCTCTCCTGGGAGGATCAATACGAGTAAACTGTGGTAAAAAGAAGTAACTTCCAACACATCGTCCATTTGGTTGACTGTTATTGTCAACGAACTTCAGGAATGCTTCTTTAGCACCAACTTTAGCATGATTAGATGATTTACCACAGAGACCATGACTGTAATGTGGATACTTGACAAGTACCTCCGAATCATCATTTAGTGACTTCCAATATTGCTTAAAACTGCAATCAATTCCCTCACGCCACACTGTAAACCAAAAGGTGTGTAGTTCACACCAAATTAAGCGTGAATCACTTGTAACAATAGTCACACCAAAATATGGTGTGATGCGCACACCTCATCGTTTGGGTGTGAAGTACACACCAAATTTAGCGTGAATTCTCACCACAATCACTATGAACTCATACTTACATTAATGCTGAATTATTTTAAGTTACATTGATTCTAGTAATATCAACATTTTTTTTCCAAAAAGAGATTGGTGTAATCCCAGATCTCATTAATCAGAAGACTAAAATCTTACTCATCTAGCACACAGGTGTACAAAACATTTATAAGGTAGATTACAATGATAATAGCATTGGTTTTTGCCTGCACATGAATATAATTAATGTTCGGTAAAGGGTCCATGCTATTCCATTGAGTGTGAATTTCACACTAAGTGTGCATTAACACTAGGAAGAAAGTGTGAAGGACACACCATGCATAGGTGGTGGGCATTCACACCACCAGTTTGGTGTGAATTCGGTGGGTTTTCACGCTATAATTTTTACAGTGCAGTACCCTCTTCTCTAAGCGTTGCTTTACAACCTCCTTTTTCGTCATGCTAACAATCGGAAACTGAAAGACTGCACTTAATCTTGCGCTGATGTACCAGCCTCTCGGAATGGATATTGATATGTTCAAGAATACAGGAGTGGCAGTAGACATAATTACCTTGAGCATCAAAGAGATTGTCTCTGATCCACTTATTTTGTTCCACCAAATTACGATACGGCTGGCAATGGCTCTTTTTAGGCAGAGGATAACGTTTACGTTTGAAAAGAACATTAGGAGAATGCATTCCAAGGTTATTGTAAACTTTAGACAAGTTTGCTAAAATAGGAGGACATGCTACACACTGTTTCTTTAGCTTCTTGGAACGATTAGTGATGTCACTGCTGCTTTGATCGGAAATACCTCGATCCAGGGATGGGCGCAGTCTATACGAACATCTATAAAAATAGATAATAGATAGTGTTAAGAGGGGGAAGCCATTTCACTTGCACAAATGAGTAGACACTAACTTCACTAATTGGGGGGCTTTAATTAGAATAGTAGTTCTACAAACCAAAATTGCTTTTCCAGATAAGAAGTTGGATACATAGCTCCTTCTACGACGTTTCCGTACTGGAGTTGCTATGGAAGGTCTCATAGACTCTGATGAACAAGAAACATCATCATCTGAAACCATTGGTGATTCGGAGCCACTGCCAGGTTGCTGAGGAGTAGTAGGTACTGCCTGTGTGGTTTCATCCACACCCTGCATTCCAGAAAAAGCTTCCTCACAAAATAGCTCTGGAGAATTACTACTTGAAGTTACTTCCATGACAAACTCTCAAAAATCAGTAGCTTAAGCTAGCTAAGCTATATACTAGCCAAAGAATCTTTGTAGCTAGCTAGTTGGCAACCACTAGCTATCTCCTATACAGTCTGTGAAGGTGAGAGAAGAGTCTAGAATAAGTGAGAGAAGTCTAAAGTTCACACATGCCTTGCAGCTGCCTTTCTGAGCATGCTCAACTTTTTGGCTCCATTTCTCAAAACCAAGAACTGTACATAAAATTTGATTTCTACCTACGCCTATCACATATACATATATATTATATATATTAACTGCACATACTAAGGTCTTTCTATTAGCTTCTGCACATTTTAATTATATTCATAGTTTACCCACATGAAATCTAACAAAGTCATTGCTACATAAGAAGATTCTATTTTCCTTCCAAGTATCACTGGTCAGATAAAGAAAGAATAGCAGCCAGTAGGTCAGTGAAGGTCTTCAGAACATTCTTCTGGATTTTGGGTCATATTGTATCAATAAGTTAATAATATGTTGGTGAAAAAATTAAAAGAATATCGTAATGGTGTGCTCAAATCAGAAGTGTGCAGAACACACCTAAAAGAGTGCTATCCACACATATTTTAGTGTGTTGAGCACATCAGATTTGGTGTGCTATGCACTCCAAAAATGGTGTGCGTATTGCGACTTCATCAGCACACCGTATATGATGTGCTATGAAAACTTCTGTTACTACAGTGTGTAGTCCAGACAGGTACCCATGTGCTGCATGCATGTGCTCTCATCAAGCTTCCATCCTGAAGATTCTGGAGATGGCCTGTTCTGTTCACTTATTCACTAGTGCTCCATATACTGTGAAGTTGATACTCAAATATTTATAGTTCTTCCCTGTATTAAAGGTCACCCAAATATTCACAGAAGTATTTAATGTAAGTAAATAATAGAATTTGCCAACAAGGATGACAACAATATCTGTATCCACAGTTTGGATCAAATATGGACTGCAGCCAACCATCAGTGAATCTATCACATGAATCTTTGCCATCAGGATAATTGGCAGACACGATATTCTGAGAGAGGAACTCAAACAATTTTTGTGTATTGATATCATTCTGTAAGAAGTCTTATTCCTTTGCCTCAGTTTTGTCTTGTAGATGCTTTGATGCTGTTGTCTGTAAGAGTCCCACACTAAGTCTACCGAGGTAGATTGTTGTAACTGCACGGTTATGGGCACAAAGATCATGCTGGCATACTCATCTAGATACAGTGTTGACAGGAAGTTATAGGTGTACCAGAGCAGCACTGGTACACTTCTTAGTCTTCAGAGCTGTACGTCTGAAAAGAGAAAGAGCATTTCTCTTCGTTGGATCATGAATGGAACTAGTACCATCCAATATCACTGCTTTCTGGTATTTTGTGTACTGGTCTTTGCTCAGAGTTTCAACAGATCACACTGTTTCACTGACAGACTCATCCATTACAGTTTGCAAGTTCAGGTTCAACAGGTCTCAGGAGATGTTTCAAGAAATTGATTCCCCATATCATGAAACATTTGCACAAGGGAGAGAAATTGCTGCTTGAACAATTTTTGTGCGGAAAAATTTCTTCATGATGATAATGCTTCTCAGCTATATTTGGGTTATACTGAGTCAAAATTATTTCCTCGTCATGCCCCCTCAGGTCCAGTAATCATTCACTTTCTAAAGGCTGCAGGGTTTTCAGTCAGTCCTACAACACCACTGCAACTATTTACCATCATATTGTTTTGTTCATGGGCCTAATCTATAGGCATTGCTGAGAAGTGATTTGTAGTCTTAGAAACAACCCAGTGACCATAGTCTTGAAATTCCTTGACAATAGACTGTGGAAAGTTTTCTCTAAGATATGAATGTGTATGGGCAGCGAATGAGAATAGTGAATATGGTCAAATGCAATAGCCATAGACTATTGACTTTAGAAACTCAACATAGAGAGGACATTTTTTAAATATTTGCCTGACAAAAATTAGCACCATGTGTTCCATTCAAAGTATAGTGTCCCAAAATAGAAATGTCCCAATCATGCTAAGTCCTCCATGTCTGTTTAGCTAGGAAGACATCTTCTTGGAACTTTGCCAGAGTTTTGGCCATGCCAACGCACTGATTTGATGACCAGGTCTGGTTCATGATAGATGTGATGCCTTAAGGAAAGAGTCAGCAGCACCAGATGATGCTCTACCAGCCTGTGTTAGTGCAGCAATCCTACCAGCCTGTGTTAGTGCAGTTATCCTACCAGCCAGTGTTAGTGCAGCAGTCCATCCAGAAGCCTCCAGATAGTCTACAATAGTGCTCCATATTGCCATCTCGATGCGTAGGCCACACATCATAACCACATATTAGTCTTCACCGTGAGTGCCAGGCCATTTCCATTGCATAAGCTCAGCTATTGCATAAAGTGGTGCATCAACTGCAGTTACTGGAATTTGACCAGGATTGAGAAACTCTATAGCTTGGCACTGCACATTCATACCATGCTTAACAATGGCTGCTGAAGATGCTTTCTCATAAAACAGAGGTATCAACTGGGTTAATGCTGTTAAGGTATCTTCAGACAGGATTTAATTAGGGGCATGGTAGGATGCCCAAGTCACTGCATCTCCTTCTCCAGCTCATCTTTTAACAGCAATCTTATTCCATGCTCCAACCAAGGTTTCTCCTTAACCTTTGCTTCTTCTAGGTGTCCAGAAATTGAGCTGACACGATCTGAAATTTGGGGACAACAATACTCTCTTTGTTGAGTTAGTTGAGAGAAGTGTAGCAATATCTTGCGGACATCTTTTATTGGACTCAGTGGGGAATTGAAATACACTCGAACCTCTCTTATCCGTTCGTCTAAGTTACGGACACCTCTGTCTACCGGACACAAACTAAAATTATTGACTGCGTACGGATCGTCAGTGTAGTCGGAAAGCTACCAAATTAAACGAATAAAATCGGGAAAATATTTCGCACGTGGCACTTCGAGTGTATTCGATCGTAGCGTTGTGTGCGGAGATGGAGCAGGGAAATCAACAGGCAGTTTGTGCGTCTACCGCTAGTTCTTCTCAGAACTCGTTGACTGGCGGCGTCGCTGCTAGTTCTTCTCGAAACTCTTTGAAAGGCAGTGGGGCTGCTAGTTATCCTAAGAACTCAACAAACAGCGGTGGTGGAGGCAAGGTCGCGGTAACTAAACACAAGCGTAGTGTTTTAACTTTAGAAAGAAGGCTGGAGATAATATCAGAAGTTAAGAAAGGGAAGTCAGTGAGGCAGTGTCTGGACAGTTTGGTGTTCCAAAATCTACAGTAAAAGATATTTGGACATGAATGATGAAGAAATTGTAGAAGATGTGTTGCAAGAGAGAGAAGAATCTGAGTCCGAAAATGAAGATGAAGCTTTTTCAAATGCAGTTACTTCACCGCAAGCTTGTGCTGCTTTCGATACTGCTTTGGAGTGGTTGGAGTCTAAAGGCAACACATACCCTGCACATCTTATGCTGGTAAAAAGTTGGAGAGACAATGCAGCTCAGCGTCGCTTGAAAGCTATGAAGCAAACTAAAATCACTTCATATTTTAAATAAATAGATTCATGTATTTACAGGTGTTTTTGTTGATTTTAAGTAATATACTCATTCAATTATCAAATAATTAATTGTGTACACGGTTCATCACCGAATAAATTAAGTATTTCTGAGTTACGGACATTTCTTAGTTACGGACACCCCTTGGTCCCAGACTGTCCGGATAAGAGAGGTTTGAGTGTAAGTTAATGCCTGAGAGAAACTGGGCCCTGACATAGCTACTTGGCTTACCTGTACTGCGTCAGATCATTTGACAAAATTAACCAGATGTCGTCAATGACCCAAAGATATTTCAAGCTCTGAAATTAACTCAGTAATATCCAAACTCATAGCATGATAGATGAACAAACAGACAGGTGCCCTCTCGTGCATGTACGCGTAGGGTTTATAATATATAATTATTTTTGGCTATAGTAGATAACATGAAAACGAATTAATAGCGCTTTTGCAGCGAGAATTTTCACTTGGCTTCGACTTGTCTTGCACTACTTGTGCTGTTAACCCCAAGTTTAACCGTTTTTCATGCTATTATATCTCCAAATATGTTTTTTTATTAAGTATGTCTTATAATTAAATATTGTAAATCCATTTAGATTAAGATCTAGATATTTGTTTCATGTTTTATTAGGTAAAGTGATTCCTGAGAAGCACAAGTTCACTGATGAGGTGACATCAGCTATATTTAATAAACAAAGCATCAAAAGAAAGATAGCCAATATTCTACTGAAAGGGCTCCCTGGATCTGGCAAGACATCGTTGTTGGAGCGTCTCCTGAACAAGCAACTTCGTGTGGACTATTCCTCTACTGGCATGTGTGAGAAAATAGTCATAGTTCAAATAGACCCCTCCTCCACACATACTTCAGCTTACACCTGTGAAGACAACACATGGAAAGTCACTGACTTTGATGAGTCTGTGGTTTCTCAGTTAGACAGTTGCAAGGTATTCATTACACAGAAAAGCAGCGGTAGTCCACTACTATGTCTTCAACATCACAGAGCAAGTGCATCCAAGCTAGACCAGCCAGTGTCTGACATCGAGCACCATGTAAAACAAGTCCTTGAAAGACACCAGATCAAAAATATTGTAGATTTACAAACCAAAAATTCTCTTTACATCAGAGATACAGGCGGACAGGTGGAATTTCAAGAGAGCCTTTCCCTTCTGATTTTTGGTCCTTCTATTTTTATCTTTGTCATGAGAACTGACATTGACATTCATACAAAGAACATCATTCAGTACAGATCAGCCAATGGAGAAATTATCAACCAGTATCAATCCTCTATTTCTACAATGGATGCTCTCATTCAATTCCTTACCAGCGTTTCTGCCATACAGACTACTGAAGAAGGTGTGCTTGGGAAGGTTTCCTCAGTGTGTCACGAGCCTATTGTCTTTATAGTAGGTACACATATTGACATGATTGGTTCAGAAGCTCAATCAGTTCTTGACAGCATCAATCTAATGCTTCACGAAATGATTTGTGAGAGAAATTTCTTCCACTTAATTCGTTATTCTAATGGTCCTTTGGACACCGTCATGTATAGGGTAGACAATACCAGCAGTGAAGACCAGCAGTTTCAGAAGCTTCGCTCTGATATCAACAAATTCATTCATGATAGAGATGAGTTTTTGATTGAATATCCTGTGAGTTACCTTCTCTTCTGTCTGGAACTACAAAGTATTCACGAGACTGTCTTATCGATGGATCATTGCAAGGAATTGGCAGCAAAGTTTAATATTGATGGGGACGAGATTGGGTCACTTCTTCATTTCCTTCATTTCAGAGTAGGTATTATCCAGCACTATGATGTTGAAGGTCTATCAGATGTCATTATTAAAGAGCCTCAAATTCTCTTTAACAAAGTCACTGAACTTTTACTGGAAACTTTCTTGTCATCTGGATCTATACCAAAGAGTCAGCAAGAGAGTTTCTGCAAGAGAGGAATTTTAGAAGCTTCATTTTTTAAAAATCTTTTGAGTGAGGGGGACAAAATCACACCAGACCAGTTTCTCAAGTTTCTTCTTCACCTTCGTGTAGCTGTTTCTATTACCGACAAGAAGGGAGTGCTCAAATATTTCATTCCTTCAGTTCTGAATCATGTTGAAAAGTCTCCATCAGATACAATCGACACTGTTGTTGCTCCTCTTGCTATCACTTTCAAACTTGGTCACTGTCCTCAAGGATTGTTTGGTATGCTCATTTCTTACTTATTGAATCCTAAAGGAGATCAGAATCTTACATTTGGTTTGTTAGAAAACCAAATTTACCAAGATCAAGTGTCTTTGCGGGTGAAATCTTCAGTTGATGAGGACCAAATTTGCCTCAGAAGTCATCTCTCTCATCTTGAAGTCAGTGCTGTTCTTGAGAATTACCCTCCAAATGTGTTAGCTCTTCCAAGAGCAACTTCACCGAGTGAAGTTTGTAGTAAACTTCGGCAAACATTCGATACCTGTCTTCAATTATCTCTAAATAAGTTGCACTATGACTATGACAAAGTGGAGCCTTATTTCAGTCTGAAATGTCACCTTGAGAATTGTTGTGAACTGCATGAAGTTCAATTAGAACCTACATCATGGGCTATGCACTGCAGTGCTCACAATATACGAATAGCTCCCTCAGAACCTGGAATGTTGTGGTTTAATGGAGGTAGGTAGTGTTTAAATGAATTTAATACTTTATGATTATAATTGTATTTTGTATTCTTCTTTAGAATCCTCTACTCATTCAAAATCTTCACTAGCTGAGACAAATATTTTTAAAGTACAAAGTAAGTTGGTTTACATTACTATGAAAGACTTCAGTAACTTTTTTCATTACTATATATAGTAGACTCAGACCAAGTTGGCACCAGTAGTGAAGAAACTCCGTCTCACAATGCTTCCTTAAGTGATGTCAATTCTACTCAAATACTCGACAAGACATCTTCAACTGATGTCAAATGTATGTCACTCTGTGTTGTATTGCATTTGTTGGTTTATTTGTTTCAATGTTTAAAGTAATTATTAGCTGTAGTCTCATGAACCGGACCATTTACCGACCGAGTAGTGAAGGAAGGGTCTGGTCATCATTTATACAATGATTGGTTCTATGGGAATGTAATTAATGTATTTGTTTACTTCCTGTCAGGGTGGTGTGTTCAACTTAAAAAGTTCGGCTAAATTGGCTTTTGCATAAAATTGCTAAAAAAAATGAATATACCAGCATTGATTTGGTCATCACAATAGCGATAGCAAGAAAAGTACATGCTAGCCCTAAGAAAAAACCCTGAAGGCTATAATATAGAGCAAAGAAATTCTCTGAGACAGTTGGAAGTGATACTAATAATCCCATTCCTTTATAATATATATATTTTGATTAATTTATTTGTAGCTAGCCCAGCAGCAGCATCCTTTATTCATTTCCTTTAAGGCATCATCACCATATGTCCCAAAACTTAGTTTCACTCATCAGCAGATCACCATATGTCTCTAAACTGATAGAGGTGGGGAGCTTAGGAAGAGCCGATACTTTAATTTCTACAAGCTATTACTTTTTTACCTGCACAACTTCAGCCGCGCAATTCTATTTACATACCTGTGGGTACTTGTTAAATTACACTCAACTGGGTGTAAACAACCGCACCCCATAAGCTATACATGTATGCTGTATTTTTCACTAGCTTTTTTTTTTAACAATACAGTATTCGTTTAGGAAATGATAGATTTGAATGGCTAACAGCCATAGTGTATAATTCGCTGAAAGTTTGCAAGGGCCACTTTGATCTTTGAATATGTAGCTATTCGTACTCCTCTTTTACTTTAGAAATGTTGAGGTCTACTGATGTTATAATTATATATATTATTACTATAGGTGACAAATCTTTTAGAGGATCCAGCTCAAATACAAGTGACACGATATCTACTGATCTGAGACCAAGTAATAATACAAGTGGAAATGATATCAAATGTTTGATTGAATTATTGCATAAAAAATATTTGTTTCATGTGTTTTTTATGACATGTCTCTTCAATCCAGACTGTCTACAAGCAGTTGTACTCACTTATTGTTTTGATTTGGTATCATAATAAATGTTATATTATTAGGTAGCAATAACTTGAGTATATTTCGGAGTGTGTATCCTGACTTGGTGAACTCAGTGAAGCCTTGTGTTATGACAGTAGCTGATCACTGCTACAGTATTGGACTCATATCACAGAATACCTATGACCAACTTCGTGACCGTAAAGACTTGATTGACGAAGACAAAGCAAGGACTCTTTTGGACAACATTCGTATAGCCTTTTCATCGAGGCCCTCAGCTCTTAAGGAGTTTGTTACTATATTGTTTCAAACAGGAGAATGTGATCGTTTAGCAGAAAAAATACAGCAACAACTCCAGTAAGTGTATTGTTATTATTGTAGTATTTGAATTATTGTATTGTTTGTGTAATAGAATATGTGGATTGAAATCTGACAATTTGTCTGATTTTGACTAAGCTACATGGGCATAAATTTGAAAACACTCATTGTAATACATTTTATATTTTTATGTATCATATCCCATATTTCAAATTTACACATTGTTGATGAATTTCTACTGAATAAATTTTCATTAAATTTTTTTTAAGATAATAGTTTGATAATTACACTCTGTCCAGGCCTGCTTGAACCAGTCAGCATCCAGTCCACATCTACTGAACACAAATGAAACAGCTTCTAGTGTTTACAATGAAGGGGAAGTATCTGAACTCTATTGTCAATAAGTTATCACTATTGATGTGCTTGAGCACAAATGGTGAGCAAGCCTAAAACTACCCTATTGTTTAAAAAAAAAGTCAAATTTTTAAAATACCTATATACGGTAAAGGTGCTTCAATGTTACAGTAACCACTCCCACAACTGTTTGAATTGAAAAAAAGCAACAAGACAAAAACAAAAACAAATCATGTTATTTAAATGTTTTCGTTGTGATATTCTATACTTTCACACAAATGAACATACCTACACAAGACTTTACCTTTGTGGTTTGTCTAGTGGACAATGAATATACATGTAAAGCCTATTACCATGTTCATTCCATCAATTCTCACACTACCAAAGCACAGGGTTGTACCACCACAGTTCTTATCAGCAAGGTTCTTATCACCAAAGTGGTCTAGACATATCCATTGCTATATCTCTTAGCTACCAATATTGCCACTACCAGTATTCCTTCAACCATTTAGAACATAGCTGGTGTAGTTTCTGTATTGTGACAGAAGGACTTTAAATCTCTTAGGTGGGGTTCTATATGTAGCTAGTGCCCTGCTACAGGGAGGATCCAAGGGGAGGGAGGGGGGGTGGGGGGAGTGAGATGGGGGAGTGAAGGGGCCAGCCTCCTCCCCCCCCTTCTAAACTAAGATCCAAACCATGTACAATCAATAATTAATATTTTAATAAATTATTATTTGGGGCACTCCTGAGCAGGTTGTATCCCACACCAGCAGACATCTGGACTTCCTAAGAGTCAGTGCTGCAACGTATTGTCTCTTCTCACCTGACCCCATGAGGCCTGTTGGGTTCCAATGTGCAAGGGATATGAGCTGAAGTCCATTCTCACTTTGCATAGTCATTGATTGTTGCATGACACTGGTGCCTTATGAAATTCACAGGAGCCCAGACTGCAGTGCCCAAATGAAGGCTCGTAACCATTTTTACAGTTAGGCTTGACGGAGATTATATCAATTTACTTAACTTAGCGATCAGCAATTCCCTTTATATTTATCAATTCAAAGTTATGCTTAAAAATTTTATGAAGAAAAGACAGTTACTTCCATCACCCTTGAAACTATTTCTGATGTTGCAAGTAGCTAATCTACTAGCTATTAACTTTGACTACACACAGCTATACCCATATTTCACAATATGCTCAAGGTGGGGAGCAATTTATTCTCATGAATTTTTATTAGCTATATTTCTTGGAAAAGAGCTTTACATTGACTGAGCTGAATCATAGTGAAAATTGCATGGAAAATTTGATAAGAAAAAATTAACATTATTTCACTCAGTTGTTCTTTTTTTTGTTTTTGCTTCTTTCTATGGATTCCTTTGCAATCTCCATCAGTTTAATGTTGCAGTTTGTGCGTCGACATGTAATGCTGAACTTTTAATATTGTCAATTCTTCTCTTCTTAACTCAAGAATATGACGACACCTGATTTGCCATAATGACAGCTGTAAATACCAAGTGAGCTCTATAGTTGGTATTGGTTTCATGAGCCAATCAATATCATTGAAGTTTAATACATACTTCATTTTTATAAGGAGTAATAAATTGCATTATGTGTGCCCCCAAGCCATAAATATAGGAGGGGATGGAGGGGGGAAGGGCAGTGCCCCCCCCCCCCCCCCCCCCCCCCCCCCCCCCTCTCCCCCTTCACTGTCATCACCCCTGAGTTGAGGTGTGTCTTAATACTGAAAACCTACAACTTTAATAATTAACCAACTGGAATGGATGATTGATTTAGCTACCAAAAGTTGGCTACTTTACATAGCTACTGCTGAATCAGTGTTTCCTGACAAGTAGCAAATGATTGCCATTGTCTTATATACTGCCAAGGCTGGAGTATTGTCTCCTTTTGCAAGGCAGGACATTTCTGAAACATTTCTACTTGAGCAAGTTAGGAACACATCCTTTCACTAAGTTTTTAAGCAGGAAGGTACGTCCTACAATTGCAATAAACAAATATCTCCTAGACTGGTGAAAAGCAAAATTACTCTTATCAGGCATGGAGCAAACACTAGGGTAGAGTGCTTCAAGAATATCTGCAAGCATTTAATGAAGTACTTAAGCACAATCACAAGTGATTTGTGCTTTTATTGATATAATGCTTAAAGCACAACTTCAGGAACTTTCAAAGTCAGTTACAGCAAATTGTGCCTAAGTACTTTTAGATATGCTTTAAGTAATACTTATATCAAGATAATGCTTAAGCACAAGCTTTTAGTGTTTCTTTGCAGTGAGTTCACATTATCATTGCCGGGTGTGCTTATAGCTAACTCACTTAACAATATTCACAGACAACCCATAGCATTTTACCTGTAGCAAACTTGAATGTGACTTATAAATTTACTGTGCCTTCACACTGATTATCTTGTGCCCACACATTGATGAATCAGTTAAACTCCAGGGGATGTCTCATACACCTACCATGACAATTTCTCTCCCTTTTGCTGGCGAGTTTTTGTTCTTTGCTTGGAATCTCTTTTTGCAGCCAATGAAAAAACTTTCACCCTAGATTTAAGAACTGTACAATATACAATGTGGAGATGAGATAACTATATTGATAGGTATATTTAGTCTTACTACTCTTCATATTATAGCTAAAGGCTTGCATGGCACGACAAGTACATCAGAGGAATTCCCATTGGTGTGCAAATCTGATACATTCTGAAGAGTATCAGCATCTTTTTTTCTCAACACTGGGACTTGTTTGAAGGATAGTATTTACAAGAGCTGTACTGCAATCCTAAACAAAATTAGGTTATTGTGTAACACAATCAAATGCTTCTTTTACTGATTGTTGTTATGTAGTAGCAGATACTTTCTCTGCTGTCAGATTAAGAATCTCATTTGAAGAAGGTTTGCAATGCTGCATACAGGTTGGTTATTGTATTACTCCATAACAATCCCACGTGGCATAAACTTACTTCTACTATATTTATGTCATCTTTGACAATAGGTGAGAGAAATTCCACTAAATTCTCAGGAAAAAAGTTCACAAGAATTGATTCACTGAGTTCCTAAACGTGGCATTAATAATAAATATATATGTATTTATTCACAAACAGTACGATTACAAACATTTAACACCACAGAGCATGCTCTTGGAGAAGGAGGAGGAGGTGATGCCACAGGACCTCATATTCTATCTGCTGAGCATATGGCAGATGGCAGGAGCTCTGTATGACATAAAACTCTTTAACTTGGTGACCATATTACAACTATTAGGTGCATTGATATTGTAGGTATTTTTAACATGATCAAGTATAACTACAATTAAAAGTGTAAGGATTTATAAAAATTGTATAATTCACAAAGATATTGAGACCGCAGAACTGTAGCTGATTATTTTGTTCTGCTTATTCTTAGTGTTGCTGTAAGTTTAACAAAAGAAAATGAACGATAAAAATATAGATAATCAGTGAATTTGACATGTTCACTCCTTATACACGCTTTCTTGAATATTCATGTACCAGATAAGGTCCTAGCCAGTGCCTGGCTTACTTGTCTCCTTTCCTATGATCTTTTGCACTGTTATGAACAAGAGCAGAATCACCAATGTCTAATGTCTAATAGAAAAAACATTAAATATATCTTCAATGCACTGAATATATATCCATTCATTTACTACTTACTTTTCTTATAACTAAGTTTCCTATCAATTTATCTTGAAGTGAAACTTGTGCTGTTTAAATACTGCCTGGACTTTAGTAAATATCATTTTCAGTTTTACCATCTTCTGGCAATATTTTTCTACAGTCTTCTTTCTATTCTTCTTCATAATAGTATCACTAGGATCCAATTCCTATTCTGTTGGAAGAACAGCTTTCATACAGTATCACTAGGATATAATTCCTGTTCTATTGGAAGAACAAGTTTCATATAGTATCACTAGGATCCAATTCCTGTTCTATTGGAAGAACAGGTTTCATATAGTACCACTAGGATCCAATTCCTGTTCAATTGGAAGAACAGGTTTCATAAAGTATCACTAGGATCCAATTCCTATTCTATTGGAAGAACAGGTTTCATAAAGTATCACTAGGATCCAATTCCTATTCTATTGGAAGAACAGGTTTTATACAGTATCACTAGGATCCAATTCCTGTTCTATTCAGATATTGTCAGTTGAAAATTTGAGCACAGTAAGCCTATGAAGATGTCCAAGTATTACATATCACCATTAATTTGATATGTCTACTTCCTCTCCGTTCACTAAATGTGGCAGGTAGCCTTTATTGAAAACTGCACGACATACTTTAAGGAATCAATTTTTCATAATTCCTAACCAGTGATATCTAGAGAATTTATAAGTGTTATGAAACCCCCACAAAAAATTAATATTCATTCCCTATGCATGAGTTGTGGGCACTCTTACCTGCAAATCATTGTATAAATGAATAGGGCCACACTCTTAGCTGTCTTATGTTGTAAAAGTTGCCGCCTCTGGCAAATTTCAAAAGGATCCACTCTTAAGATGATGTACCGATTAACACTCTTTGTCACTGGAAGAGGTCCAATCAAGTCAATTACAACCTGCACAAAGATAATTAGCTTGCAACAAGTCTGACTAATGACAGCCACTTCATTTATAATAGTGACAAGATAATAACAGTCTGAATCTCAATCTGACAAGAACAATAACTGAATGATACAATACTTATGAGAAAGGCAGCGCAGGGCCTCTTCACAAAACAAAGGGACAAAAAATTAAAGGAAGGCGGCGCAGGGTCTCCTTACAAAACAAAAGACAAAAGAGTAGTGACAGGAAATAAAACAGGAAATGACCAAATAATCAAATGAATAGAGTTCAATGACATGTATAAGTGCATAGTAATTACTACTCAATTGCGTTTTCAACAATTCCATTATTAAAAGTCTCTTCCATAGTTATAGAAATGTATAGTCACAACAAAATCAACAATGGTTTAGGATTTTGCATTGCAATCATGTATCATCTCAGGATGACACTCTTGTAAGTCTCACTACAATGTCAAATAAAAAAACAACTATTGATGTTCATACAATCACATAATTATGGTACATATTATTTGTACATTGGTTTATTTTGACTTAAATAAATTAATTATTATTTTGTGTTTTAGAGCTTAATTACAAATCGACCTGCTATGGCCATATCTAATTAAAAGAACTGCGATGATCAACAGTACATGAAAATAAGAATAAGAACAAATGAGCATGCTAGAATAATAATGTTAATAAATGTTCAGAGTTCGACAACTATGTAACACTATTCACTCTACAACAGTAACACAGCCATTCTCACTTCTTCCTTCTAAAGCTCCATTTTGTCATCTTCCACTAATGTACAAACTACCAAAGCTAATGCTTCACAACTACCTACCAATCAATCAGCCAAGCATCTCTTATCCAAATCTACTGGACCACTCCCACTTAAATCTACTGGACCACTCTCACTTTAATCTACTGGACCACTCCCACTTTAATCTACTGGACCACTCTCACTTTAATCTACTGGACCACTCCCACTTTAATCTACTGGACCACTCCCACTTTAATCTACTGGACCACTCCCACTTTAATCTACTGGATCACTCCCACTTTAATCTACTGGACCACTCCCACTTTGTACTAATGCCTGAAGTTGGTCTACATACACGTCTAAACATGTATAACACCATGCCAATAAGGCCTTCTGACCTAGATGACTTAGTATATTGGTATGATATATATAATTATTATTGCATTTGATTACCTTTCATAAGAAGAAACCAAATCAGCTATTTTAGCTATAATATTCGGCACATGGACAAATGGTGTACATCGTATTTCTTCACCTCCTCCAGGAAGAGGAAAGGAGAATGCCCCCATATGAGCAGTTATGTTATCCCCAGAGAGAGATTTAGCCAAAATATACCGCTTGTTTTCACTGGCTATAGAGATATGCTTAGTATTTTGAGCCATCTGCAATTACACAAAGTACATTTTAACATTTTTATCAAAGTATCTATTATTCACCTCCTAATTATACACAATGTATTTGAAGATAGTGACAAGTCAGCTTTCATGGCAAGTCCCTGGTCATCTAGAATAACCACGGGAAGTTCTGTTGTATAAAGTTACTGCTGTCCTTCATTTTTGGCAAGTCATTTAATGTAATCCTGAATTTGGTGCACTACTGCTCCCCATACTCATGGCTTGTGATGCAGGTGTGATTCCACAAGGTCTGCCAAATGTAGGAGGCACTTTCTTGTTCTGAACAGGAACTCGCTCGCCATTTGGTATGTGATCAATTTACATATTTAGTAACCTCCGAGTTACTAAATATGTAAATTGATCACATACCTTTTTTACTTCATAACTAGTGGTGTGCTTGAGCACAAATGGCGAGCGAGCCTTAAACTACACTATTGTTAAATGATTGATTTCAACAACTAACACTCAAGCTACTAAAATAAAGTCGAGTTTTTAAATTACGTATGTGGTAAAGGGGATTCAATGCCATAGTAACCGCTCCCCGCTACCGTTTGAATTGAAAAAGAAGCAAACAAAATCAAGTCACGCTATTTAAAGTTTTCTTTGTGACATTCAGAGTTGTAATGCACAATACTTTCACATAACTGAACATACCTACGCAAGACTTACCTTCGTGGTTCGTCTAGTGGACAATGAATTTACAAGTTAATGCTGTTGAGTAGGGCTTATAACTGTGACAAATAGCGACTAACTCGAATAGAAATGGAGCTCCCATAAGTTTTTGCGTTTTAACTGCACCCGCAAAACAATTCAAAGCGGTAAACAATTCAATTTCTATGGTGATATGGGTAATGGTCGCTAAACCGGAGGATTCTGTTTAGTGAAGTTTGGGACGGGGTCGAACGCGGAGCGAACACAAAAATACGGAGGGTCAAAGTATAAAATGACATACATACGTCCAAACATATATATAAACTAGTGATGTGCTTGAGCACAAATGGCGAGCGAGCCTAAAACTACACTATTGCAATGCCATAGTAGCCACTCCCTGCAACAGTTAGAATTGAAAAAAAAAAAAAGCTACAAAAACAAGTAGCATTATTTACGTTTGGCACAATACTTTCACACAACTGAACATACCTACACAAGGCTTAGCTTCGTAGTTACTCTAGTGGACAAAGAATTTTCAAGCAAATACAGTTTAGTAGGGCTTATAACTGTGACAGATTACGGGTAATAATCGCTAAACCTGAGGATTCCGTTTAGTGATTGGGACAGGGTCGAACAACGAGCTAACACAAAAATAAGAGAAGGTCAAAGTACAAAATGACATACGTACGTCCAAACAAACATCCCCGATTTTCAATTGTGTTAACCCTGTAAGTGTCTCGCTCGCTACGCTCGCTCGCCAATTATAATATTTATTATATTTTATTTTTACCTCACATTCTCCTTTATGTCTACACCATTGAAAATGATTGGTGGTGGCATTTGCACAATAAGGAATTCCCTTTGTGTAAGCTTGAATTGTTCTTCTTATCACTCCCTGAAAGCAAAGCAATATTCTGGAGGCCATGAATTCCATATCATCTTCATTGATGTCAACTTTGAAGGTCTCTTGGAGAAGCCTACTCTTACAGATACAAGAGAAGGATGTCTTGGCAGTCTTCCATCTCTTCCCACACACCCTACAACACTTCTAAAGCTGTTCTTTATGTATTTCCTTAATTTTCCTTTCAGTTTGTATGGCTTCACCTAAAATTTGTTTTCAAGTGACTAATCTATAACTCTGTGATAGTGTCCTTGCAGAGCCCTACCAGCAACTCCTCCATGAATCCTCTACTCCACAGATAACCGCAGCCTAATGCTAAACATGAATTCCGAGTAATACACATGCAGCTACGGAGAGTAAGTTAGCATGGGTAAAGATCGTCAAATGTACGCAATTACGCCAAACACACGCTCAAAGCAAGGAACGGTTATGCGCCAATGGTTACATAGTTTCTATATATACCTAGCTAGCTCTTCCACATTTTCAAGGTTGTTTTCTTCACAATTATTTCTTAATATTAGCTGGCTAACCAAAATTATACCTTGTATTTTTTAGGAAGGTGATTCATTTCATTATTTTGTTCAAATGCTCACTTTGAAGAGTATCCAATACAAACCAGCTTATATCACTAGATTATTGATACACTAGCTATTATGCTTTATAATTGATACAATCTACCACTGACATATGCCTATTTTATGAGCTATTCATATTGTAGATTGGAATAAGCTAAGTTTACTGTTATGAACCATGTGAAATTACATCACAGTGACTTTTTATTATAGGTGTGTGTGTAACTGTATATGTGTTTGCATGCTGACGTTGGTTTTCTAGATGGAAAGTAAAATTTAAATGTATGCAGCAAGATTTCTGGAGGGTACGCTTACTGCTTATTGTATCCTGGAGGGTGATTTGCATGCAGTAGGGACAGCCAGTATCCTGAAAGCTCTAAACCTATGTCTCCATTAAACTTGTTGTCAGGTGTCATCTGTATGTGTAGAGCTTCCTTGATCTTCAACTCATGATTCTTACTGGCTCTGTCTATAACTCTTACCTCTTCCCATTTAATGGTGTGATGCTGTTGCCAAGCATGTTCATATCTGCATAATGTTCTGGTGTTAGGCGCCAAAACATCAGTCACTGCTTGCTCCACTGCCATCCAGTATGTACTTCGCTTCTAATGAATGACTCTAGTCTCACAAGATGTTCCTATCCTGCACAAAATAAAATAAAAGTTTCAAGGGGTAGGATATTTCAGACAAACTATTTCCCCCCCAAAAAGTCAAGATTAATTGGATGTGCTAGTGTTTCCTGTAACTCTTATATAGTGTAAGTAGGTAGCCAGCCCTACTGACAAACAATGTGCCTACTAGAGCATGATATGCCAGCACTGACAAACAATGTGCCTACTAGAGCATGATATACAGTGTGCCTACTAGAGCATGATATGCCAGCACTGACATACAGTGTGTGCACTGACATAGAGACATGATATGCCAGCACTGACATACATGTGTGTACTAGAGCATGATATGCCAGCACTGACATACAGTGTGTGTACTAGAGCATGATATGCCAGCACTGACATACAGTGTGCCTACTAGAGTATGATATGCCAGCACTGACATACAGTGTGCCTACTAGAGCATGATATGCCAGCACTGACATACAGTGTGCCTACTAGAGCATGATATGCCAGCACTGACATACAGTGTGCCTACTAGAACATGATATGCCAGCACTGACATACAGTGTACCTGCTAGAACATGATATGCCACAGTGTGCCTACTAGAGTATGATATGCCAGCACTGACATACAGTGTGCCTACTAGAGCATGATATGCCAGCACTGACATACAGTGTGCCTACTAGAGTATGATATGCCAGCACTGACATACAGTGTGCCTACTAGAGCATGATATGCCAGCACTGACATACAGTGTGCCTACTAGAGTATGATATGCCAGCACTGACATACAGTGTGTGTACTAGAGCATGATATGCCAGCACTGACATACAGTGTGTGTACTAGAGTATGATATGCCAGCACTGACATACAGTGTGCTACTAGAGCATGATATGCCAGCACTGACATACAGTGTGCTACCTGCCAGCACTGACATACATACTAGAGCCAGCCTGACATACATGTGTGTACTAGAGTATATTGCCAGCAGACATACAGTGTGCCTACTAGAGCATGATATGCCAGCACTGACATACAGTGTGTGTCCTAGAGTATGATATGCCAGCACTGACATACAGTGTGCCTGCTAGAGCATGATATGCCAGCACTGACATACAGTGTGCCTACTAGAGCATATCCTCATTAAAAATTCAAAATCCCTTATAAATGAATTACTAAATTTCAGGGGAAATGATTGGTTAACCATATTGCTTCGATCAGCAACCCTGAGACCCTCAGCTTTAATGCTCCAGTTTGAGAAGGCTTACAAATGAATTACTCGTACACCTGGATCAGTCCAAGGAGGTTAAAAAAAACTAAAAAAATACTAGAGAGACAGAATAGCAAACCTTTTTTTTTAAATATCATCCACCTTCCAACATTTATGTAAAAACGAATAGATTTTTGGTAAAGAAAGATAAAGTTTAATCTGGCTTTGAGATAACAACTTGGGGAGACATGTCTATGTGTGTGTGTGTGTGTGTGTGTGTGTGTGTGTGTGTATGTGTGTGAGGGGGATGGTGAGCATGGTGCAGTCAAAGTAGGGCAAATAACTCCTCAACAAGCTATAAACAATGGAACGGGATTTCAATACCTTCTTTACCACTTTCAAACATGAATTGAAACAATGTACATAACACTTGTTGCTCTACCAGTCTCCTGTTTCCACTATACAGCTTTTAACAATGTATACAAATTATAATAACAAACAGCACCCGGTTAAAAAAAGTACCTCCAAAACTCCACCACTTGCTACAATTTTAAGTAGCCATAAATAAACAAAAATTCATATTATACCACATAACTTACTTGGAATGTAGAAAAATAGAAAAGCATTAGTAGCTATGTTCACTTACTGAGTTTGATTAGATCATGATAAACTAATGCATGGACTAGTGCATCCATGTGATGTGAAGGTCACATTTTTCTAGTCATTCAACCAAACTGCCTATACATATGATCACAAGCACTCTATAGATTCACTTAGATCAACACTTACTGTTTGCTGTAGCTAGCTACCAAGTAACTTCATAGTAATTCCTAAGTAAAAATTTAAAACAGCCACTGGCCAATAGTGTTATTATTATGACAAATTGCTGAACCAGTTGTTTAGGGTGTCACAATAATTTTAGCTATTATATTAACTAATGAATGACCATGAGTAAAGCACTCATTTTTATTATAACTAAGTACTGCATGCTAAGGGCTATTTCATTCTAGCTGCATTATCATACAGACATTTGGTGTAAAATTTAATGAAAAGGATAAAATATCCTATAAAATTTTTTACACACAGTATTCTATTATTGCCCAAGAGGCATTCAAGAGATATGTGATACAAGTTGATTATAATTGTTATTCTTTGCAATGCGTCGTTGATGACTTCATATCAGAATAATGGATCCGTTCATATGATATTCAAGTGGTACCTCGGAAGCTCTAAAACATTAAACATATGTTCGGGCCAGCCCTCACTAAAGTGGTTGTTAAGGCAACCCCGGAACTTTGTTATGAACTAGATCTGAATTCATAGCATGTATGTGTGTGACTGCATATATTAATGTTTTATTTTGACCCTCACTTCATACACACTCTATACACTCCCCAGTGTGTGTGAGGTTACTATCAATTTAGTCACACCTTACATTCACTAACTAATCATCTCGTCTCATTCAACTCTCTCATTAATTAGTACCAGTTTTTCTTCATACTTAGCTCTCTCTATATACCCTTCAGCCAGTTATTCTTGCAAGAAGTATGAAGTTAAAGTGTTAAGTCTCTTTAGACTTCTAAAATCATAGCTACTCCTCTTGTCCTCTTGTAGGGGGATCAAGAGTGAGGAACTTACAAACCCTCTCCATAGCGGTTGCCGCCCCAACGTATCATTTGAAACATCATAAGTGTTACAAACTATCCTGTTTCATGTGAATAAATGCATACACATTAATCTGTGTGTAAAGACACTAGCTATAGAATTACTGTAAGATAGTATAACAGCATACAAGTGACTGCAACAACTTTATTAAAAAAAGAAAATACAACAGGACTGCAAAGGAATACAAAATGGAATCTACTATATTCTAAATACTCCAAGACACAACAAGAGATTGCAAGACACAAGAACAGACTAAAGAGACTAGGAGAGACTATACATGAGACAAAAAAGATTGAAGAGGCTAAAGAGACTAGAAGAGAATAAAAAGACTAGAAGAGAATAAAGAGACTAGAAGAGATCAAAAAGGCTAGAAGGGACTAAAGAGATTAAAGAGACTAAAGAGACTAAAGAGACTAGTCATTCAAATTGAGCTAGTGAACTATATTCTATAAATAACTCCTACAATAATGTTATGAGAGTACAAATTACATTAAAAAAACTACCAATTTAAGTCCACTTTTTGGTTAGCTATTTGATGATCTCATCAGCAGATCCTTATGTATTAGTGCTTAGATTACTGGATTTCAGGATGCAATTTGTGGAGTGGCTTTATCATTTATTGTGGAGTCAGTTGAATCTGTTCAAATTGTAAATAATCGGAATGGACACTGGCTTACAGTATCCACTATTGAACGTCTGCCTTCAACAGCTAGTGCTACATACAATAGCAATGTATCATCATTATGTAGGAAAGCATGTAAAAGACAAACTTTATGGACACACAAATTCTGGCTGGAGAATATGATTGTGGGCTCTATGCCATAGCTAATGTGACTGCACTTGTGCATGGAAGACCCTTGAAAGATGTTTTACGAGTACAAGATATTTTTTGAGTAAAATATATTTTATGAGTAAAAGAAGATGAGATTGCACTTATTTCAATGTCTAGAAAGGATACATTTCACCTTTTCCTAAGAGGAGAGCTCTAAAGAAAACATCAGAAACATAAAAATTTTGATGGTCAGAGCATTTGCAGACTACCAGAAGGGGCACTGCTACATGAAGAATGGGGAGACCATACCTCAATTGATACCACATGAATTCATGCCTGAAAGTTCCAAAGGCTGATCTATTGGGAAGTTGTTCCTGCAGTGCACTAAAATAAAGAGGTTATAATTTGTTGTTTATATTTTTGTTGTTGTTGTTTTTGCTTTTGCTACTTGCAATTTTAAATTAAAGTTCAATATTAATTTTGTTGTATTGACAAATTCAATGTATCAAAAATCTAGATTTAATTAATATTTAAACAATACAACCTCATAATCCAGAAAACTAATATTTGTTGCTGACTAAATCTTTTCCAAATTATTTTCATTGGGTTTGTGCTTGCATAATCTTGCTTCTTGCCTGAGGTGCTGGTGACATAAAATTAATGAATTGATTGACTGAGGTAGCTACTTGTAGCTAATAGTTTGAAGAAAGACATCCACTTCTTAGGATATCATGAACAAGTAGCTAAAGATGGTCTCAATGTTGAAGTGGAGAAGCAGATGTGAACAGTTAATTAATAAATATCCAGTGTATTATCTTGTCCATCCCACATGTCAATAAATAGTTCCATGACTACAGAAATCCATTCATTAATGGGAACAAACTTGAATGACAAGTCAGCAAAAAAAGCAGAAGAGTTCCAACCATTACATACAAACATCCAACATGATTGCACCCTGCATAGCTATGCTTGTAGACAAGGTGAAACATCAGTTGTTTAAAAGAATCAATTTATAATGCATGTGATAAAAGAAATGATGCTCATCTGGCAAATTAGATGGCATTTTGGCAAGAGTTTAAACTTGCATGCAACAAATGTGAGGTGTCACATTGATTGTTAGGCTTCTTTTTAGGCAAAAAAAAAGCAATTCAGCAGCTATGCTTCAAGAATCTTGCTTTTGATTCAATTGTTAGCTAGAATAGTGTTGATGTAAATAGTTCAATATTTAGCTATACCTATTGGACAGTATGATATTCATTTTTAAGTTGTATTTTAATGCATTAACTACATCTAGATTAAAAAAAACTGAAAGATCTTTACTAGTGGAACTATTAGTGAGGCAATATTTTATATTTCCTCAAGTACAATACTTTTCCACATAATAAACAAGGTTTCAAAGCAGAATTTTAAACTTTTTTACACTCCAAGCACAGTCACATTCAAATACTATGATACTAGAAAACCATTATCGTGAATTCTTTCAAATTGCTGACTGTCTGATCAGCAACTAGCTAGTTAAAACTTCATGATTTTAAGAGTTGTTGCAGAAGTAATGGTACCAGTAGAATCGACTTTAATATAGAAAAGTTAAAGAATTCTGAATTTGGATGAACTAAGTAACTTCTTTCAGTGATTCAGTCATTCAGGGGCTGAAACAATTATATTAATAGCAAATTTTCTCGTTCTAACAGCCAAATTTTACTGAAAGCCAGGAAGATTTTGCACCAGCTCCTACGAAACTCCCCTTTATTGACACTGTAACAATAACTACTGTTGAAGCTGTAACTAAGTTTCTTAGTGAGGATAAGGCAAATAATTTAAGGGGTAGAGTTAGTGGTTCTCTTGTTTCTGCAGTTGTGGCCTACTTGTACATTCTTTGAGGAAGAAGGTTTGAACTCGGCTCCAGCTAAACCTGTATTTTGGAAGAGATATGTAGATCACACCTTTGCATAGTTATGAAAGGAACTGAAAAACATTTGTTGGACCATTTAAACTCTGTAAGACCTCCTATAAAATTCACCATGTAATTAGAGGAAGATAGTAAGCTACCTTTTTTGGATTGCTTATTAAAGAGAGAGAGTGATGGTATGCTTACATCCACTGTGTACAGAAAACCTACACACACAGATAGATACCTTCACTGTAAGTCTCATCATCCTAACCATGTAAAGACAGGAGTAGTGAGGTGCTTGTATCAGAGAGCTAGGAGGGTAACTAATATGAGTAAAAACTTGAAGGAAGAAGAGAAGCACCTACACAAAGTACTTTAAAATAATGGTTATGACAACGCAACCATTAAGGCAGGCTCTAAAGAGTTACCTTCTAGAGATCACACAGACACTGAGCAAGAGAAAGCTTTGATTCTTACTATTCCATACATAGCAGGATTGAGTGAGAGTATTCAGAGAGTGGTATGGAGATTTTGACATCAAAACAGCATTTAAGTCGGGTAAGACAGTAAGATCACATCTTACTAAAGTCAAAGATACTATACCCATTACCACAGAGTCATCCTTAGTGTACAATATACCCTGCAGTTATGGTAAACTATATATAGGTGAAACAACTAGAAAGCTTAAGCAGAGAGTAAAAGAACATCAGGATGCTTGTAAGAGAGGTGATGAGAAGGATTCAACCATTGCTGAACATACTTGGCAGCAACATCACCCAGGTAAGAGTTGTAGACAGAGCCAGTAAGAATCGTGAGTTGAAGATCAAGGAAGCTCTACACATACAGATGACACCAGACAACAACAACAAAAGTTTAACAGAGACATAGGTTTAGAGCTTCTAGGATGCTGGCTGTTCATGCTGCGTACAAATTACCCTCCAGGATATAATAAACAGTAAACATTGCACTCCAGAAATAATGCTTTTTACATTGTGTTATTATATCACTATGGAAAGTTCGACCTCAGTTGATCTCTAAAGAGGACTTTGGCAAGAAGTCGAAATGTCGGGTTAAGTTTTAAATAACAATATTGGCTGTTAGAGTGAGTGAGAAAATTTGCTATTATTATAAGTGACTTCTTTGCAGATCATGCATAGTAAACAGATATGAAGTTCATCAATTTCTGGGACAAACAAATAGTAATGTACAATTCCAGATCGGGCAGTGGCAGTGTTCTTATCACAAAATATGCAGACTAAACAGTAAACTCAGGATTCTCAACTCTCCGACACATCCAATTAGATAGAGTTCACTAGTTTCCATACTATTTCTGGTTTCCATTATTGCTTTAAACAATTTCATTGTCAACTTCTTTTCCTTGTATAATGATACTAATTTTTGGACACTTTTTATCTTCTAAACTTTCTGCAGTATGAATGATGAGACTATAATTGTGTATTTTGGCAGCAATAAACATAATATGTCATGATTGCTAATTTGCTGGACAAAGTGAGCATCGCTTTATGTTTTCTCTTTGAGCGTATTACACAAACCAGTTTCTGAAACACACAAAGACAGGCTAGCAGTGTAACAGATAACTGGCTATGTTTATGTTCTCTTCCTCATCTAGATCAATGGCCAGTAGCTCTGCTAGTAAGATCTCAATGAAGAGTGCTCCCAGCACTTCTTTAATATAAGATAGCTGGTGACTAATTTAGTCACTGTAACTCTGTGATAGTGTCCGCACAGAGCCCTACCACCAACTCCTCCTCCATGGATCATAGCTACTCCACCGATAACTGCAGAATCTTTATACATTAGTGGAGTCACACTCACATGACTCTGTTGTATTTAATAGTCAGGTCTACATCTCTCTCTAGTAGATCATGCAATACTTCAGCTTCATCTTATTGAGATTGATATGGATGCTCAGGTTGATCAGGTTGTTCGGGTGCACCAGGATCATCAAGATCTTCAGGGAACTCTTGACTACCAATACTATCAGTGTTACTACACACATCAAATACATACTTCTCAGCATTAATTTCTGGTGATTCTTTTTCACATTCTTTCAAATTATCAGTGTTTTCGTTGAATGGTGCATGTTAAGTCTCGGTATAATATTCAAGTGCTGCCATCAGTCCTCTTCCCTCTCAGTTATGGTACTCCCTACTCCCCTGTGATAATGTGGGTGAGGTGTTTCTGGTTCTTACACTCCCACTTCTAATTCTTTATTTCTACCCTTATTTTTCCCCTCTTATCTCTTCTCACTTATCTTCCCATATCAACAACATCATCTCTCAGAACCTCTAGTTTCTCAGCCAGCTCATTCACTCACTCACTTGGTAAGTTATGCCAGTTAGTGAATCATCTATCCACGCTGCATATTAAATATCCATAGGTCCACGTAATTGTCGACCATAAACTAATACACCTTCCTCAAAATGACTGTAAGGACCTGTAATGGTAGACCCATTTAAATATAACTATGCAAGCATCAGCTACTTTCCTAGCTGCAGCTGTTTTCAGATGCACAGCGTCAGCCACCTGGTAGCCATGTAACATGAAGTAAGTATGAAACACATCCCTTCCTTCCCAGGAGGTAATGGACCCACTTGTCCAATGCTATAACTTCAAATGGCTGTGTCAATCATATCAGTCCGTACCCTACTTACTATATTCACCTTTGAGCAAGTAATACAAGATTTAACATGTAGTTCACTCTCCTCTGCAATAAAATTTAGTACTAACTATTGTAGTCATTTTCTTACACACAACATGCCCGCTAATTTCATGAGCTAATTTAAAATTCATGCAATTCTTTGACTTAGAAACTACCAATCTATTTTGAACTCTTGGTCCTGCACCATTTGTCTGTGAAATAATGAGCCCCTTGCTCAGTAGTAGTCTCTCTCCTTCCTGTCAGTTAGACTACTACACGTCTGAAGGATGGGAACTGCATAATTTCCTGTTCCAACTGCTCAGTCTCTTCCTTATTGTCAGCAACATCTGGTGCACCTAGCTCACACAAACCAATCCAATCATTGCCACACAAATTACTTTCCACATTCCTCAACATATCTTCCTGCCTATCACCTTCTCCCTCTACTTCTTCTGAAGAATCAGCGCAACTCACCAGCTTCCAATCAATTTCTCACTCCCAGAACCCATTTCACACTCCTCAACTAAATCACAATCCATGCACTCATTAGTAACATCTTTCTCACCCAATTCAAAAGGAGTTGGACATATATCCCGACAATCTTCTTGTCTATCATACTTAATTTCAGCCATCTTCTTTTTAAATTTGCTATGAGTAATTGGATACACCTCCGTAGCTACTGCTCACTTTCTGAAGAGTGTGTCACTTTATCAGTCATTAAGTGTGAAACTAGTAATGGCTTACACACAATAGCTCACTAGTGCACATGGAATCAGGTACTACTGCTAACTTTGTGAAAGACTAAGACTGCACAACAAAACTAACCATGACCAACCTTGCGACGTAAAGCTTGAGACTACAAATATTCACACTATCATCAATTAGTTGGTTCAACAAGACAAAACTTTCTGGAACTACTGTTAACTTTGCCGTATGCAAAACAATGTCTGCTTCCAAATTATTTATGGTGGATAAGTCAGTCGAAGACTGCAAGACACCTCAAGCAAGCGGCAAAAAAAAGACAGAAATTTTTAGTGACATATCATCAGCAAATTTACCATCCTCTCAAATTTCTATTCATATGTAGAATATAATACAACTGAGAACAACCAAAGCAAAAATCAAGAGTAGTGACAGTATTGATAATCTGTGTGTGTGTAATCATTGTAGAACATGTCCAATAGTATTCCACTATCCATATGTATGACACTTAATCTATACTACTACAGCTATCAAACTACATTCACAAACCTGAAATTAGGCTCTATCTCACTGCATGCATGTATAAACAAGTACCCACTATCTTGAACAGAGGAAATGTTCAGGAACTTCAGCCTTTTCTACAACTATCACACAACAATTCTAGATAAGGAAATTTTAATTTCTGCTAGTGAATCCATTCAGTAAAGTACAAATTCAATATGTAAAATGCTAGCTATGTCCATCCTAGGCACCTTTGTTCTTACTACAAATATATAAAGAACAGATTCAGGTAGCTAGCAATAAGAATGCCAAGAAAGTGGAGGGAATAATTTGAAAATTTAAACTCCATTTTCTCAAAGTGCAATTTTAGATTTAAATTCCGTTTTTTGTAGAGTCACAGATATATGGCAGCCCCAACAAGAGAAAATTAAGTCTTACCTAGAACATACGAAACTATTTTTTACAGTAACTTCAATGACCAGTGTGAGTCTTTACAGTGACTGAGACAATGATGCAGATCAACAAAAGTCGTGATATTTGAATTTCAGACATAGAATTTATTGCTTTTCTCTGAAACACCATTCTATAAATGTGAAGCATTCTTTGTCTACTGATAATCTTGCTTGTTTGACCTGTTTCAACACCAAGCTTTCAATTGCTATAATCTAACAACAGAATTCATGTGAGAAATGGAGTTGTGAAAGACCTGATAATTCTGATTTTATCTATATTCCCACATGCACACTTTAAATCTTAAAAATTTCGCAGACACAAGTGTAATACAAAGACTAGAGATATACTCTAGCTTATGACAGACACAAGTGTGATATAAAGACTAGAGATATACTCTAGCTTATGACAGACACAAGTGTGATATAAAGACTAGAGATATACTCTAGCGTATGACAGACATGAGTGTGATATAAAGACTAGAGATATACTCTAGCTTATGACAGACATGAGTGTGATATAAAGACTAGAGATATACTCTAGCTTATGACAGACACAAGTGTGATATAAAGACTAGAGATATACTCTAGCTTATGACAGACATGAGTGTGATATAAGACTAGAGATATACTCTAGCTTATGACAGACACGAGTGTGATATAAAGACTAGAGATATACTCTAGCTTATGACAGACACAAGTGTGATATAAAGACTAGAGATATACTCTAGCTTATGACAGACACAAGTGTGATATAAAGACTAGAGATATACTCTAGCTTATGACAGACACAAGTGTGATATATAGACTAGAGATCATACTCTAGCTTAATGACGACACAGTGTGATATAAGAGACTAGCGAGTAGCTCTAGCTTGTGAACAGACCTTAGTTGTGATTCAAGACTAGAAGAGACACAAGTGTGATATAAGACTAGAGATATACTCTAGCTTATGACAGACACAAGTGTGATATAAAGACTAGAGATATACTCTAGCTTATGACAGACACAAGTGTGATACAAAGACTAGAAATATACTCTAGCTTATGGCACACACAAGTGTGATATAAAGACTAGAGATATACTCTAGCTTATGACAGACACAAGTGTGATATAAAGACTAGAGATATACTCTAGCTTATGACAGACACAAGTGTGATACAAAGACTAGAAATATACTCTAGCTTATGGCAGACACAAGTGTGATATAAAGACTAGAGATATACTCTAGCTTATGACAGACACAAGTGTGATATAAAGACTAGAGATATACTCTAGCTTATGACAGACACAAGTGTGATATAAAGACTAGAGATATACTCTAGCTTATGCCAGACATGAGTGTGATATAAAGACTAGAGATATACTCTAGCTTATGACAGACACAAGTGTGATATAAAGACTAGAGATATACTCTAGCTTATGACAGACACAAGTGTGATAAAAGACTAGAGATATACTCTAGTTTATGACAGACATGAGTGTGATATAAAGACTAGAGATATACTCTAGCTTATGACAGACATGAGTGTGATATAAAGACTAGAGATATACTCTAGCTTATGACAGACATGAGGGATATAAAGACTAGAGATATACTCTAGCTTATGACAGACACAAGTGTGATATAAAGACTAGAGATATACTCTAGCTTATGACAGACATGAGTGTGATATAAAGACTAGAGATATACTCTAGCTTATGGCAGACATGAGTGTGATAGAAAGACTAGAGATATACTCTAGCTTATGACAGACATGAGTGTGATATAAAGACTAGAGATATACTCTAGCTTATGAGAGACATGAGTGTGATACAAAGACTAGAGATATACTCTAGCTTATGACAGACATAAGTGTGATATAAAGACTAGAGATATACTCTAGCTTATGACAGACACAAGTGTGATATAAAGACTAGAGATATACTCTAGCTTATGACAGACATGAGTGTGATATAAAGACTAGAGATATACTCTAGCTTATGAGCGACATGAGTGTGATATAAAGACTAGAGATATACTCTAGCTTATGACAGACATGAGTGTGATATAAAGACTAGAGATATACTCTAGCTTATGACAGACACAAGTGTGATACAAGACTAGAGATATACTCTAGCTTATGACAGACACAAGTGTGATACAAGACTAGAGATATACTCTAGCTTATGACAGACATGAGTGTGATATAAAGACTAGAGATATACTCTAGCTTATGACAGACACAAGTGTGATACAAGACTAGAGATATACTCTAGCTTATGACAGACACGAGTGTGATACAAGACTAGAGATATACTCTAGCTTATGACAGACACGAGTGTGATATAAAGACTAGAGATATACTCTAGCTTATGACACAGACACAAGTGTGATATAAAGACTAGAGATATACTCTAGCTTATGACAGACATGAATGATATAAAGACTAGAGATATACTCTAGCTTATGACAGACATGAGTGATATAAAGACTAGAGATATACTCTAGCTTATGACAGACACAAGTGTGATATAAAGACTAGAGATATACTCTAGCTTATGACAGACATGAGTGTGATATAAAGACTAGAGATATACTCTAGCTTATGACAGACACAAGTGTGATATAAAGACTAGAGATATACTCTAGCTTATGCCAGACATGAGTGTGATATAAAGACTAGAGATATACTCTAGCTTATGACAGACACAAGTGTGATATAAAGACTAGAGATATACTCTAGCTTATGCCAGACATGAGTGTGATATAAAGACTAGAGATATACTCTAGCTTATGACAGACACAAGTGTGATATAAAGACTAGAGATATACTCTAGCTTATGACAGACACAAGTGTGATAAAAGACTAGAGATATACTCTAGTTTATGACAGACATGAGTGTGATATAAAGACTAGAGATATACTCTAGCTTATGACAGACATGAGTGTGATATAAAGACTAGAGATATACTCTAGCTTATGACAGACATGAGGGATATAAAGACTAGAGATATACTCTAGCTTATGACAGACACAAGTGTGATATAAAGACTAGAGATATACTCTAGCTTATGACAGACATGAGTGTGATATAAAGACTAGAGATATACTCTAGCTTATGGCAGACATGAGTGTGATAGAAAGACTAGAGATATACTCTAGCTTATGACAGACATGAGTGTGATATAAAGACTAGAGATATACTCTAGCTTATGAGAGACATGAGTGTGATACAAAGACTAGAGATATACTCTAGCTTATGACAGACATAAGTGTGATATAAAGACTAGAGATATACTCTAGCTTATGACAGACACAAGTGTGATATAAAGACTAGAGATATACTCTAGCTTATGACAGACATGAGTGTGATATAAAGACTAGAGATATACTCTAGCTTATGACAGACACAAGTGTGATATAAAGACTAGAGATATACTCTAGCTTATGACAGATTCAAGTGTGATATAAAGACTAGAGATATACTCTAGCTTATGACAGACACAAGTGTGATATAAAGACTAGAGATATACTCTAGCTTATGACAGACACAAGTGTGATATAAAGACTAGAGATATACTCTAGCTTAGGACAGACATGAGTGTGTTGTGTGATATAAAGATAGAGATATTACCTAGTTATGACAGAGTGAGTTGAGTATAAAGACCTAGAAATATCCTTAGCTTAATGACAGGACATGAGGTGTGTTGTGATATAAAGAATAGAGACACATACTCTAGTTAGACAGACATGAGTGTGATAATAAAAGACTAGAGATGAACTCTAGCTTTAGACAGACGTGAGTTTGTTGTTGTGATATAAAGACTAGAGACATACTCTAGCTTATGACAGACACAAGTGTGATATAAAGACTAGAGAGATACTCTAGCTTATGACAGACATGAGTGTGATATAAAGACTAGAGATATACTCTAGCTTATGACAGACATGAGTGTGATATAAAGACTAGAGATATACTCTAGCTTATGACAGACATGAGTGTGATATAAAGACTAGAGAGATACTCTAGCTTATGACAGACATGAGTGTGATATAAAGACTAGAAATATACTCTAGCGTATGACAGACACAAGTATAAAGACTAGAGATATACTCTAGCTTATGACAGACATGAGTGTGATATAAAGACTAGAGATATACTCTAGCTTATGACAGACATGAGTGTGATATAAAGACTAGAGAGATACTCTAGCTTATGACAGACACAAGTGTGATATAAAGACTAGAGATATACTCTAGCTTATGACAGACATGAGTGTGATATAAAGACTAGAGAGATACTCTAGCTTATGACAGACACAAGTATAAAGACTAGAGATATACTCTAGCTTATGACAGACATGAGTGTGATATAAAGACTAGAGATATACTCTAGCTTATGACAGACATGAGTGTGATATAAAGACTAGAAATATACTCTAGCTTATGACAGACATGAGTGTGATATAAAGACTAGAGACATACTCTAGCTTATGACAGACATGAGTGTGATATAAAGACTAGAGAGATACTCTAGCTTATGACAGACATGAGTGTGATATAAAGACTAGAGACATACTCTAGCTTATGACAGACACAAGTGTGATATAAAGACTAGAGAGATACTCTAGCTTATGACAGACATGAGTGTGATATAAAGACTAGAGATATACTCTAGCTTATGACAGACATGAGTGTGATATAAAGACTAGAGATATACTCTAGCTTATGACAGACATGAGTGTGATATAAAGACTAGAGAGATACTCTAGCTTATGGCAGACATGAGTGTGATATAAAGACTAGAGACATACTCTAGCTTATGACAGACACAAGTGTGATATAAAGACTAGAGAGATACTCTAGCTTATGACAGACATGAGTGTGATATAAAGACTAGAGATATACTCTAGCTTATGACAGATACAAGTGTGATATAAAGACTAGAGATATACTCTAGCTTATGACAGACATGAGTGTGATATAAAGATCAGAGATAGCTCGAGCTTACCATAGGCATGAGAGGGATATAATGACAGAAAAAAAGAACAATGTACTCCAGCTTAAAGAATATACTCCAGCTTATTGCTATTACAGTATACAAAGCTAGTTTGGAGCTGTAATTCCTGCAGTGGACACTGTGACATTAGAGATAACTTTATTAAGATATATTGAAGGGGTTAGTTTACTAGTAGAGGAATTTGAATGCAATACAAATTATTGTCTTGTCCAGGATAATTGTAGTCCACCGTTTAATATAGTACAAATAGATAATACAAAATACATGACAATTAAATAAGGATTAAATATATATATATGATAAGAGTACTAAACTAGTGGTGTGCTTGAGCACAAATGGCGAGCGAGCCTAAAGACTATACTATTTTTATTGACGTCTAACACTGAAGCTACTGAAAATAAGGTCCAGTTTTTAAATTTAGCATAAGGGTAAAGGGATTTCAGTGCCATAAGTAACAACTCTCTGCAACTGCTTGAATTGAAGG